>OGRO01000393.1_pt1 | contig 42440 bp, 31 predicted proteins | sample 1553451 | NCBI WGS metagenome assembly OGRO01 (sample SAMEA2580021, study PRJEB22360) | human gut metagenome | reverse complement strand
GGCCGCAGGGGCCGGAGCCGTGCTCCCAGAAGTTGTCCTCCTTGCCGAAGCGGAAGATCTTCTCGGCGGGGATGCCGATCTCGTCATGCCAGATGTTCCACGCCTCGTCGTCCTCCAGATAGACGGAGGGGTACAGCCGGTCGGCCTCCAGACCCACCCACTCCGGACTGGTCAGGAACTCCCAGCTCCATGCGATGGCCTCGTGCTTGAAGTAGTCGCCGAAGGAGAAGTTGCCCAGCATCTCAAAATAGGTGCCGTGGCGGGCGGTCTTGCCCACGTTCTCGATATCGCCGGTGCGGATGCACTTCTGGCAGGTGCAGACGCGGCGGCGGGGCGGCTCCTCCTCCCCCTTGAACCAGGGCTTCATGGGGGTCATGCCCGCGTTGATGAGCAGGATGGATTTGTCGTTCTGGGGTACCAGCGAAAAGCTGGGCAGGCGCAGGTGGCCCTTTGTCTCGAAGAATTGCAGGAACAGCTCCCGCAGCTCATTCAGGCCGTGATAGGGATGGCTCATACGATTCGTCTCCTTTATATTGTAAATTTGTTTCACCAGTGATGGGCGGCCGCAAAAAAACAAATGCGCCCCGCGCCCTGCGTACACACAGGGGCGAAGCGCTGCTTCACGGTACCACCCTGATTCGGCGGAAAACCGCCCTCTCAGCCGTCCGGTAACGGGGACGAAGCGTGCCGCTCGTCGCGGCCGGCTCGGAAGCGGCTCCACGCTGCGCCGGTCCCGACAGGCTCACACCCTCCCTGTCTCGCTTGGCGGCGGCCGCGGCGTTTCTTCTTCGTCATCGCCTTTATCAAAGATGCTGTTATTGTACCACGAACTCCGCGGTTGTCAACAGAAAATCCGCCTGTTTTTCCGATTTGTGCGATTTTACCCTTGCCTTTCCCGCGCCGTCTGCTATACTGAGTAGCCGGTGAATTTGTGAGAAAGGCGGCGTTTCCATGAAAAAGCTGTCGGAAAACGATCATATCGACTTTTACCGCCATCTGGCGTTCTGCGCGGTGGGCGGTTTTTTCGGGTGCTATGCCGTGCTGGTACACAGCGGCGTCATGGGCAACGCCCAGACCATGAACCTGCTGGAGCTGGTCATTGACCTGCTGCGATGGCAGCTGCCGGATATGCTGCTGCATCTGGGCGCGCTGGCGCTGTATGTGCTGGGTACCATGCTGACGGTGCTGCTGCCCCACCGGTGGGGCGTGGATATGCACCGCGCCTCCCCCCTCATCACGGCGGCCATGGCGGTGGTGCTGTTCCTCCTGCCGCCGGAGCTGGACCCGGTGGTGGCGCTGTACCCCGTCTTCTTCGCCATGAGCATCCAGTGGAGCAGCTTCGCCGGCGCACGGGGCTTTTACAGCTCCACCATCTTCTCCACCAACAACACCAAGCAGTCCTCGCTGGCGCTGGCGGAATACCTGTGCGACCACGACCGGGCGCACCTGCGGAAAATGTGGTTCTATCTGGCCACGCTGGGCTGCTTCCACGTCGGCGCGTCGTGGGCGTTCTGCGCGGTGAAGTGGTGGTTCACCAAGGGCTCGCTGGCAGTGCTGCCGCTGGTGGCGTGGGGGTATTTTCTGGCGGTATGCGAGCGGCGGCACGAGGAGGCCGCCTCCGTGCCGGAGGACGAGGACGCGGACAGCGACGCCCAGCCCACCTCCCATATGTAAATACGCAGAAAGGACGTCTGCCCGCGGGCAGACGTCCTTTTTTATGTACGTTATTTCCCGCTCAGATCCACCGCGTGGCGAACGAAGCTCATGGGCGGCACCGGCCGGGGCAGCTCCATGGTGAAGGTCATCTGGGGCGTTTTCGGCTCCAGCAGCACCTCCCCGTCCGCACCGCGCATGGCGGGAACGGTGATGGTGAAGGGCTTGGTGTCCGGCCCGACGATCTCCACCGTGTCGCCGGCGGCAAACTTGTTGCGCAGGCTCATGGTGGCCACGCCGTCGGGGGTGCAATCCGTCACCACGGCGCAGATCTGCCAGTCCCGCAGGTAGCGGGCGTTCTCGTAATACTGACCGGGCTGGCCGTAGAAGAAGCCGGTGGCGTAGTGGCGGTGGCTGATATGCTCCACCTCGTCCCGCCACACGGGATCCAGCGGCTCCCCGGCCGCTACGGCATCCAGACAGTGGCGGTAGGCGCCGGTGACGATGGCGGCGTAATACGCCGATTTGGCCCGTCCCTCGATCTTCAGGCAGTCCACACCGGCGGCTATCAGGTCGTCCAGATGGTCGATCATGCACATATCCCGGCTGTTCATGATGTAGGTACCCTTCTCGTCCTCGAACACCGGGAAGTACTCGCCGGGGCGCTTTTCCTCCATCAGCGCGTACTGATAGCGGCAGGGCTGGGCGCACGCGCCCCGGTTGGAGTCCCGCCCCGTCATATAGTTGCTCAGAAGGCAGCGCCCCGAATAGCTGACGCACATGGCGCCGTGGCAGAATGCCTCCAGCTCCAGCTCCGGCGACACGCGCTGCCGGATGGCGGCGATCTCCGCCAGACTGACCTCCCGCGCCAGCACCACCCGCGTGGCGCCCAGATCGTACCACGCCTGGGCGCAGACGTGGTTGGCCACGGACTGCTGGGTGCTGATGTGGCGCTGACAGTGGGGCGCGTACCGCCCCGCCAGCGTGAATGCCCCCAGATCCGCCAGGATCAGGGCGTCCACCCCCGCCGCATCCAGCTTTTCCAGATGGGCGGGCAGCGCCTCCGCCTCGTCCCAGCGCGGCATGGTGTTCACCGTGGCGTGTACCTTCACGCCGTGGTCGTGGGCAAAGCGCACCGCCCGGGGCAGCTCCTCATCGGAGAAGTTGCCCGCGAAGGAGCGCATACCAAAGGACGTACCCGCCAGATAGACGGCGTCCGCGCCGTACAAAACTGCCATTTGCAGCTTTTCCCAGTCCCCCGCCGGGGACAACAGCTCCGGCTTCCGCATCAGGAGTAGATGGGCTGGTACTCCGCGCTGTTGACAAAGCGGAGATGCTCGTTGTAGTCGGTGAAGAAGTGGCTCTTCTTATCGGTGCCCAGCGCGAAGAAGTAGTAGTCCGTGTCCGCCGGGTAGATGGCAGCCTTGATGGCGCTGAGACCCGGATTGCAGATGGGGCCGGGGGTCAGGCCCTCGTGGATATAGGTGTTGTAGGCGTTGTCGATAGTGGTGTCGAAGGTCTTTACGCCGTCATGCACCATGATATAGTTGATGGTGGAGCACAGCTGCAGCGTCCGGCCGCCCTTCTCGCTGTTGGGGTTCTCCAGACGATTGTGGATGACGGAGCTGATGTTCTTGCGCTCGGTGTCGTCGCCGATGGACTCCTTCTCGATGAGGGAGGCCATGGTGATGATCTGCTTCAGGTCGTAGGGGGACTTCTTGATATCCTCCAGCATCTGCTGGCTGATCTGGTTTTTGAACATGGTCAGCATGGTATCCACCGCGAACACCGCCGTCTTGTTCTTGTCGAAGGTATAGGTGGTGGGGAACAGGAAGCCCTCCATACGGTCGATACTGCCCAGCGTGTCGGAGGACAGGAAGGAGTAGTTCTCGAAGTCGAAGTTGGCGCAGGCGTCCTCCAGCTCCGCCGTGGTGGCCACGCCCTTCTCTGCCAGCAGGTCAATGATCTGCCGGACGGTATAGCCCTCCGGAATGGTGACCTGCACCAGCCCCTGGGCCTCCATATTGTCGCGCTTCCAGTCGTGCATATTCACGATGAGGGCGCGGAAGTCCATGTCGCTGTTGAGCTTATAGGTACCCGGCTCCACATAGCGGCTGTAATGCAGGAAGCCGCTGGCCAGCTTGAAAAAGCCCTTGGAATTCACCAGTCCCGCGTCCTTCAGCTTCGTGGCCACGTCGGACAGGGAATCCCCCTCCTCCACGGTGATCTCCACCTCCACAGGGGCCTTGTTCAGAGAGCAGAGGTCGTTGACCAGCAGCCAGCCGATGCCTGCCAGCAGGCAGGAGCCCAGCACCACGCACACCAGATAGATGGCCAGCCCCGTCCGGCTGTTTCGGCGTTTTCTGCCGCCGCTGCGGCGGCTCTGCTGCGCGGACTCCTGACGGCGCACCTCCTCGGCGTCCCACATGGCCGTCTCGTCCTGTCTGTCGCGTCTGTCGTAATTGGACATAGAAATAACTCCTTTCAGGCGTTCAGCCGATGAGATCGGCCACACACGCCATCACTTCGTTGTGGATATCGTCGATGGAACGGGGCGCGCCGTCCTTGGCGCAGTCGATCCGCGTCCAGCCGCAGCGCGCCACCACATAGGCGGCGTTTTCCCGGCAGCGGCGGAGGTACGCCTCGTCCTGCTCGTGGATATCGGCCTTGGTATGGGTGGCGGCCTCCCGCCGCCGCATCATCTGCTCCGTGGCCTCCGTGGGCATATCCAGATACAGCACCCGTGTCGGCTCCGGCAGTCCCAGCAGCCGGTATTCAAAGTCGAACAGCCAGTCCAGAAAGGTGTCCCGCTCCTCCGGCGGCAGCTTGGCGGTCTGGTGGACGGCGTTGCTGGTGGTGTAGCGGTCGGCGACCAGCAGGCCGCCGGACTCGTAAAACCCGCCCCAATCCTGCTTATAGGAGGCGTAGCGATCCACGGAGTAGAACGTGGACGCGGCGTAGGCGTTGACGTCGTTGGGGTCGCTGCCGAAAGCGCCGTTCAGATACAGGCGGATCAGAGCGGAGGACGCCTCCTGATAGCGGGGAAACTCCAGCTTGCGGAAGGGGATGCCCCGCCGCTCCAGCTCCCGGCACAGCAGCGCCGACTGGGTGGCCTTTCCGGAACCGTCCGTTCCCTCGAATACGATGAGTCTCCCCTGCATACCGTTCTCCTCCTCATGGCACAATGCCCCATGATGTAGGGCATTGTACCACAGTTTTCCCCGTTTGTCCATAAGATAGACAGGCAAAGAGCCGTCCAGCGCAGGGACGGCCCTTGTCACTCGGTCATGCTGCGGACTTTTTTCGCTTTTCCTCATAGACGGTGTTCAGCACATACAGGATGACGCCCGCCCAGATAAAGAGAAAACTCACCAGCTTTTCATGGGTCAGGCTCTCCCCCATAATGGCGCCGCAGACAATGGACAGCGACGGGCTGATATACTGGCAGATGCCGGTGGTCATCAGCGGCAGATACCGCACGCCGATGGCGTAGAACACCATGGGCAGGCCGGTGACGATGCCGCCGCCGATCATCAGGAGCTGCTTCAGGACGGTCATACTGCCCATACCGTCGTCTCCCATGCGGAAGAGCAGGATAAACAGCAGTGCCACCGGCACCATCATCAATATCTCCGCCGAGGTGGAAACAATGGAGTCGATGGTCAGGCTCTTCTTGATGGCGGCATACACCGCGAACATCAGCGCCAGCGCAATGGTGACGTAGGGCACGCCGCCGAAGCCGGAGGTACTGAGGACGATGCCCACCACCACGATGGCAATAATGATGAAGTGCCGCCAGCTCATTTTCTCCTTGAAAATGACGGCGCCCAGAGCAAACACCACCAGCGGCTGGATGTAGTAGCCCAGGCTGCACTCCAGCACCCGGCCATTCTGGACGGCCCACAGGTACACCAGCCAGTCACCGAACAGCAGCACGGAGGCGGGTATCTCCCGCTTGAGCACCTGCCTGTCCCGGAACACGGCCCACAGCTGGGGCAGCTTGCCCTGCACCTTCAGGATGCACAGGCAGCACACCGCCGCCCAGATAATGCGGCAGGCCATGAGGAAAAAAGTGTCGATCTGGCCGCAGAGATTGGTGCACATAAACCAGTACAGCGGCTGAAAGCCCCAGAACAGAAAGCACACGCCCATGGCCGGAAGGCCCTTGCGGTAATCAACGGTCTGCATACATATCCCTCACTTTTCTGCCGGAGACTGGGCGTTCCGCCCATTTACAGCGTATCAGAATTATGTTATGATAGCACCTGAAATCCCGGTTTGCAAGACATTTTCCGGCAAAAGGAGACAGCTATGCAGATATTCGACATGGATGGCACCCTCATCGACTCCAACGGCATCTGGAAGGACGTGGACACCGCGTTTCTGGCCAAACGGGGCCTGTCCTACACAAAGGAATTCTACGAAGGGGTGGCGCACACCATTTTCCCGCTGGCGGCCAAATTCACCAAAGAATTCTGCCATCTTCCGGAATCGGAGGAGGCCATCATGGCGGAGTGGATGGACATGGCCGGCGACCTGTACGGCACCTCCGTGCCGGTGAAGCCGGGCGTCCGCGCCTATCTGGACAAGCTTCGCGCCGCCGGTGAGCGGCTGATCGTGGTGACCAGCGCCGTGCCGGTACACTGCCGCACCGCGCTGACCCATCTGGGGCTGATGCCGTACTTTGAGCGGATCATCTTCGCCCACGACCTGCAGCTGGAGAAAAAGGATCCCCAGCTCTGGCGTCTGACCGCAGAGATGATGGGCGTCGCGCCGGAGGACTGCACGCTGTACGACGACTCGGTGGAGGCCTGCCGGGGCGCCAAGGCCGCCGGGATGCACGCCGTAGGGGTCTACGACCCCTACTTCGCCGGCACGGAGCCGGAGATGCAGGCGGTGTGCGACCGGTATATCCGCTCGTTTGAGGAACTGATATAAAAGAGACGGGACGCGCTGCGTCCCGTCTCTTTTATATATATCAGATATATATATCAGAAGCTGCCGATGGGGATGGAGCCGTCGTCCTTCCCCTTTTCGATGGCGTCGATGCGGACATAGTATCCCTTACCGCCGCCCATGTCTACATGAACGCGGTCGCCCACTCTGGCGCCCATGACGGCACGCCCCACTGGGGATTCCTTACTGATTAAGCCCTTCAGGGCGTCCTGCCGCAGGGTGGTGACAAGCTGGATCCTCCGACTCTTGCCCAGATTCTCCATGTAGATCTCCACCGTGTCGTACAGCCCCACCGTGTCGGCGGAGGAGCGATCCTCGATGACCTGCGCCGTCTTGATCATTCGCTGTAAATAACGGATGCGGGCATCGTTGCGGTTCTTGTCCTGCTTGGCGCATTTGTACTCAAAGTTCTCGCTGAGGTCGCCGAAGGCGCGGGCGGTCTGCACGTCCTCAATAAGCTTGGGACGCAGCACCTGCACCCGGTAGTCGATCTCCTCCTGCATTTTTTGCAGGTCGCTGCGGGTCAGTTCGTCATGCATGGTCTTGTTCCTCCCCTATCTCCGCCAGACGCGCCAGCGCCCGGGGCAGTTTTTCAATGTCGATGCCGGAATAGTTCACCACCAGCACATGAGGCGGCGCATCGTCCGGGTCGTTGTAGTATTCGGACAGCATGGCCAGCCGCACGCCGCGCTGCGCCGCCCGGCGGCGCAGCACCCCGTCGGGCAGGGTCGTGTCCAGCGTCATCAGGAAGTGCAGTCCCGCGTCCTCCTCGGTGATGCGGGCGCGCTCCGCCAGCGGGCCGCCGCGGATGCAGGCGATCACCGCGTCCCGCTTCTGGTGGTAGCGCTTGCGCATCCGGTTCAGGTGCTTTTCGTAATACCCCTCCGCCATGAACCGCGCCAGCGTGTACTGCTCAAAGCCGGAGACGGTGCTGGCATAGAACCCCAGCTTCTCCCGGAACGCGGCGAGCAGTCGGTGGGGCAGCACCATATAGCTGATACGGATGGAAGGTGCAATAGTTTTGGAAAACGTGTTCAGGTAAATGACCCGCCCCGCCTCGTCCACGGAGAACAGCGTAGGGATGGGACGCCCCACGAAGCGGAACTCGCTGTCGTAATCGTCCTCCAGAATAAAGCGGTCATTCCCCTGCGCCGCCCAGTGCAGCAGCTCCTGCCGCCGGGCGATGGGCATGACGATGCCGGTGGGATAGTGGTGGCTGGGCGAGATGTGTACCACGTCGGCGCCGGCCTCGCCCAGCGCCGATACGGACAGCCCCGCCCCGTCCAGCGGCACGGACACCACCTCCGCCTGATTGCTCCGGTAGATGCGGGCGATCTTGCCGTAGCCCGGATCCTCCACGGCGTAGCGCTTGTCCTGTCCCAGAAGCTGCACCAGCATATTGTACAGCTGCTCCGTGCCGGCGCCGATGATGATCTGCTCCTCGTCCACCGTCATGCCCCGGAACTGCCGGAGATAGGCGGCGATGGCGCGGCGCAGCTCCGGCGCGCCCTGCGGCGGCATGGGACGCAGCAGGCCGGTACCCTGCTCCAAGATGGTCTGGCGCATCAGACGCGCCCAGACGGTGAAGGGAAAATCCTCCGCCGCAATGGAGTTGGTGACCAGATCCATCTCCCAAACGTGCTCGGCAGGCGGCGCGGCCTCCTGCCGGTGGGCAGGGGCGGTCAGCGGACGCTGGACGGGGCTGACGTAGTAGCCCTTCTTCTCCATGCCGTAGATATACCCCTCCGCCATCAGCTGCTCGTAGGCGTTCTTCACCGTGATGACGCTGACCTCCAGATGGGCGGCCAGCGCCCGCTTGGAGGGCAGCTTCTCCCCTGTCGCCAGCCGCCCGGTGAGGATGTCGTCCTTGACCCGGCGGTATAGCTGCTCGTACAGGCTGACGCCGCCGGTTTTTGTCAGTGCATAGGTCAGCATATCGGCCTCCATCTGGTATTAACAACTAAAATCAATATGGATATTTTAATAATACCAGTTACGACTATAATACAACTTGACCGCGATTGCAAGGACTTTTTGGTCCGGCGCGGAACATATTTGTGAGGTGCAAGACCATGTCCGATAAGAAAATCAGAACGATGGTGCTGGCGGCCGTGCTGGCGGCGCTGGCCTGTGTGGCCACGATGGTGGTACAGATCCCCTCCCCCATGAACGGCTTTGTAAATCTGGGCGACTGCTTTGTGCTGCTGAGCGGCTGGCTGCTGGGCCCGTGGTGGGGCGCTGCCGCCGGCGGTATCGGCTCCATGCTGGCGGACCTGCTGCTGGGCTACGGCCACTATGCCCCCGGCACGCTGGTCATCAAGGGTCTGATGGCGCTGGTGGGCGCACTGGTCTTTAAGGCCTTCGGCAAGAGCAGCGTAGGCGCTCTGGTCAGCGGTGTGATCAGCGAGATCATCATGGTGGCCGGTTACTTCGGCTACGCAGGGCTGCTGCTGGGCAAGGGCATCGGCGCCGCAGCCAGCGTTCCCGGCAATCTGGTGCAGGGCGCTGTGGGTCTGGTGGCCGGTTTCCTGCTGCTGCAGGTGGTACGCCGCACACATCTTGAAGAAAAGGTCTGCGCGTGATATACTATATGGCGAGCCGGAGAACGGCTCGCCATATCTTTTGAATCTACTTTGAGCGAGGTGTTTTTTTATGGCAGGTATCGTGCATGAACTGGAGCAGAAGGGTCTGCATGAGCAGGTGCGGCAGGAGGCGGCCAACGCGGCGGCCCAGCTGGCGGAGGCGGCGCACCTCCACAAGGGCCAGATCGTGGTGGTGGGATGCAGCACCAGTGAGGTCGTGGGTAAAAAGGTGGGCAGTTGGTCCACGCCGGAGATCGCCAACGCCATCTTCGAGGGGCTGCACAGCGTGTTCGGGCCCATGGGCGTCTACATCGCCGCCCAGTGCTGCGAGCATCTGAATCGCGCCATCATCGTGGAGCATGACGCCGTCCCCAACGGCGAGATCGTCAACGTGGTGCCTCAGCCCAAGGCGGGCAGCTCCTTCGCCACCGCCGCCTATCAGGCCTTCGAGCATCCGGTGGCGCTGGAGGAGATCCGCGCCGATGCCGGTCTGGACATCGGCGGCACGCTGATCGGTATGCACCTGAAAAAGGTGGCGGTGCCGGTGCGTCTGGCGCAGGATCATATCGGCGATGCCATCCTGCTGGCGGCGCGGGTGCGTCCTAAGTTCATCGGCGGTGACCGTGCCGTGTACGACGAGACGCTGAAGGACGGCTACCCCGCGTTCTGACCGCTGCCGGAGCGTCCCACGCTCCCGGCGGAAAGCACTGTCGTCAGGCGGTAGTCGGAAAAAACGGTATGCAAAAACCCCGTAACCTCTCGGTTACGGGGTTTTGCTGGCGCGGAAGGAGGGATTTGAACCCTCGCGCCGCTTTTGACGGCCTACTCCCTTAGCAGGGGAGCCCCTTCGGCCACTTGGGTACTTCCGCAGATGTAATTGTACTGGCGGAGAGAGTGGGATTCGAACCCACGGATGCTTTCACATCGCCGGTTTTCAAGACCGGTGCTTTCGACCACTCAGCCATCTCTCCGTATGCAAAAGCAGCTCCGGCGCCAGACCAGATGCGAGTAATATATTACCACGCGGCGCGGTCTTTGTCAACAAAAAGAAACACAGGAATTTTGAAAAAATTTGAAATTAGGGGTTGCAAAGCGAAAGAAACTGTGCTATTATAACCAAGCTGTCGCTGAGATATGCGGCATATCCGGGTGTGGCGAAGTTTGGTATCGCGCTTGAATGGGGTTCAAGAGGCCTCGAGTTCGAATCTCGACACTCGGACCAAAATAGAGTATTCATGTCACAGTCAGTCATGGATACTCTATTTTCATATCCACATAGGCACAAAGAGAGGTGTTTTTATGCAGGCGATAGACAACGAATTCTTTGAAGCCTATAAACGTTTAGACCGCCTTTGCTCGGATATATACGGCTGCCGGAATGGAGTCAGCCAGTACATTGAGGATATGGAGCGGGTGTCTTATCAGGGACGGCTTGCAATTCCTTCGTGAGAGCAGGCATACAGGACGCTAAAACACCTTCGGTGGGTGCGCAATCAACTCGCACACGATTCAGAACAATTGCAACTCTGTGGAGAACGTGACATTCAGGACACAAACAGCTTTTATGACGACATTATATTTGGGTGCGACCCGCTCACGCAGCTTCGCAGATACCAAGAAGACCATCTCGCCGTCAAAAAATCGGCGCAACGAGCGAAACCCGTAGCCATGCCAACTGTTTCCGATCACTCTGATGCTGCTCGACAAACTCGCCGCACAGGTTGCTTTCCTGTGGCAATACTGCTCCTCGCCGGTGCTGCTGCCATAGTCATTTACTTTTTGGCATATTTACTGTAACTACTGCTGACACCAGCAAACCGTTGATATATCTGTGTTTTCTGAAATCCTATAATTACACTCCGACCAAAAAAGTCCTGAAACCGTAAGGTTTCGGGACTTTTTTCTTTTGTCAGAAAGAAAAAGTACCGTTTCTCCACGCCTCTCAAAAAAGGAATGCCGCCCGGGTGGGCGGCATTCCTTTTTGCAGCGCAGCTTGTACGCGATGTTCTTTTACAGGTGGTACTTCTCCTGGTACTCCTCATAGTACCGGGCAAAGGAGTGGGATTTCATGGCCCGCACGCTGCTGAGGTACTCGTGGGTATCAAAGGAGTCGGACTCCAGCTCGATGATGGCCACGGCGATGTTGGAGCAGTGGTCTGCCACACGCTCGTAGTTGGTCAGCAGGTCGTTGAATATGAACCCCTGCCCCAGCGTGCAGACGCCGGACTGGAGGCGCACCACATGGTGGGACTTCATCTCGTCGCACAGGCCGTCGATGATTTCCTCCAGCGGCTCCACGCGGGCGGCCTGCTGGATATCGTTGGACACGAACGCCTCGATGGCGACCTCCAGGATCTCCCGCAGGGCGGACTCCATGACCTCCAGCTCGTGAAGGGCGGCGGCGGAAAACTCCACCTCCTTGTCGTGGATCTCCTTGGCTGTTTGGGAGATGTTCAGGGCGTGGTCAGAGATACGTTCAAAATCCGAAATGGTGTGCAGGAACTTGCTGACCTCCTCGCTCTGGGTGGCGGAGAGGGAGCGGCTGGTGATCTTCATGAGATAGGTACCCAACTTGTCCTCGTAGCGGTCGATGAGGGACTCCGTTTCCTCCACGTTCTGGAGGGCCTTCTCCGAATAGTTGGTACGCAGCGCCATGGCGTCCAGCAGGTTGCCGGCGGCGCGCTCCGCCATGGAGTTGGTGACGAGACGGCTCTGCTCGATGGAGAGGGCGGGGTGCTGGAGGAAACGCTCCTCCAGACGGTCCATATCCTGCTCCTCGGCGATGAGGCCGGTGTCGGGGAACAGGAACACCACCAGCCGCTCCATGGCGCCGATCAGGGGGAACAGCACCACCAGCGTGGCCAGACGGAACAGAGTGTTCATCAGCGCGATGCTGACGGCGGTCATGGTATCGGTCAGGAACGGGAAGTGCAGGGCGGCATTGAGGCCGTAGAACACCATGGCCCATATCACCACGCCCAGCACGTCGATGAGCAGGTACACGAAGGCGGTGCGCTTACCGTTGAGGTTGGCGCCCAGCGCCGACAGCAGCACCGGCACCGCCGCACCGATGGCGATACCCATAATGATGGGGAACGCGATCTCAAAGGTGATGGCGCCGGTGATGGACAGGGCCTGCAAAATACCCACGGCGGCGGAGGCGCTTTGCAGCACGCTGGTGAAGGCGACACCCACCAGAATGCCCAGCAGTGGGTTGGAGAACGACGTGAGGATGCGGATAAACTCCTCACTCTCCCGCAGAGGGGAGACGGCGCCGGACATGGCGGACATTCCGTACATCAGTACGGCGAAGCCCAGCAGGATATCCCCCACATGGCGGGAGGAGGTCCTGCCGGAGCCCATGCGCAGGATGATGCCGATGACCGCCACGATGCCGGTGATCACCTCGGTGCTCAGCAACTGCACAAGACCGCTGCCGCCGGGGATATAGGAAAGGCACAGGATCCAGCCGGTGATACTGGTGCCAAGAATGGCACCCATGATGACACTGATGGCCTGCCGCACCTTCATCATACCGGAGTTGACGAAGCCCACCACCATGACGGAGGTGGCAGAGGAGGATTGGATCACGGCGGTCACGCCGGTTCCCAGCAGGACGCCCTTCAGCGGGGTGCTGCTCAGGCGGTAAAGCACCAGCTCCAGCTTACTGCCGGCAACTTTCTTCAGGCCGTCTCCCATCAGAGACATGCCAAACAGGAATAGGGCGATACCGCCCAGCAGCGATATCACGTCTGAAATGCCCATATGCGCATCTCCTCCCATTATCTATCGTGATGAGTACTATCAGTATACAGGACAGACGGACATTTGTCGACAGGTCGAGCCTCAGAAAAACGTAAAATTTTCAGAAGGCTTTTGAAACTGCTTTGGCATTCTTGTCAAACCGGAGAAAACCGGGTATAATAAGGGACAGCTTTCGGAAAAAGGGGATCTCAGGTCTATGCTTGAACACTGCTTGGTTGTTTTTTTTGTGTCCATGGTGCCTATTATCGAGCTGCGGGGCGCCATCCCCTACGGCGTAGGCTTCGGGCTGCCTCTGTGGCTGACGTACTGCATCGCCATCGTGGGCAATATGCTGCCGGTGCCGCTGATCTACTTCTTCGCCCGCAGGGTACTGGTGTGGGGCAGCGATAAGCCGGTGATCGGCCGGTTCTTCTCCTTCTGTCTGGTGAAGGGCGAGCACGCCGGGCAGAAGCTGCAAAAAAAGGCGGGCCGCGGCCTGTACTGGGCGCTGCTGCTGTTTGTGGGCATCCCCCTGCCGGGTACCGGCGCATGGACAGGTACGCTGGCCGCCAGCCTGCTGGATATGGACTTTAAGAAGAGCGTGCTGGCCTGCATGGGCGGCGTGCTGCTGGCAGGCGTCATCATGGGCGCGCTGAGCCAGCTGGGCGTAGAGGTATTCCGCGCCGCCGTATAACGGACACAAAAAAGGGAGCGCACACCTGCGGGTGTACGCTCCCTTTCGTATGGTCGTTTTATGCGTGGTAGCGGGGCTCCTTCCCCTGATAGATGTCCTGCATCTCCTGATCGATCTCGCTGATGGCGTCGGAGCAAAGCCGCAGGCGGGCGGCGTCGTCGTCGGTGAACTGCCGCTCCGACTTGTAGCGCAGCTCGTGCTCCAGACTGGCCCACATATCCATGGCGATGGTGCGCAGCTGGATCTCCACTGGCAGCACCATGGTACCCTCGGAGATAACGATGGGCACGTTCACCACCAGATGGAGGCTGCGGTAGCCGGAGGGCTTGGGGTTCTTGATGTAGTCCACCTCGCGGATGACCTCAAACGACTCGAACCGGGTCAGCAGCGAGCGGAGGTAGTAGATATCATCCAGATAGTTGCAGATGACGCGGATACCGGCCAGGTCCTGTATGTGCGCGTAGATGTTGTCGATGCTTACCTCGAAGCCGCGGCGCTTCAGCTTGTCCACAATGCTGTCCAGTGATTTGATGCGGTACTCGATGTGATGGATGGGCGAATGGTCATACATCCGGGCGAACTCCTCGTCCAGGATCTCCATCTGTGTCACGGCCACCTTCAGCGCGCTGCGGTACAGGTGGGTCACACGAACCATGCCGGCTGCCAGCGCCTGCTGCTCCGGCGGCAGATTTCCGGCCACAGAGATATCCTTCAGCCGGATGCTGCCGCTCTTCTCGATCATCATGGGCAATGCCCTCCTTCTTTCCTCATGTGCCTATGATAACACGAAAGTATGTCCTCCCTATGAACAAATCCCTTTCTTTTTTATATTATACACGACAGAGGCCGAGAAATGCAAGAGAGCGGTTGTACAATTTGCCCGAAATATACAAAAGAGTGCCGGCAGCTAAGGCTGTCGGCACTCTTTTATATCGCACACTATACGGCGGCGGGAGCTTGCCCGCAGCGGCACAGCACCGCATCCGCCACACGCGCTGCCGCCCGGCCGTCAAAATCCCGGCGCTGGGCGCTCACCAGCGCCTCCCGGCGGGCGTCGTCCGCCAGCAGAGACAGGGCGCTGTCCGCAATGGTGTCGTTGGAGCAGGCGGCCGCCCAGCCATGTTCGGCAAAAAACGCCTGATTGCGGGTCTCGCAGCCGCCCACCAGATCCGCCAGCAGCATGGGTACGCCCTTACAGGCGGCCTCGGTGATGCTGATGCCGCCGGGCTTGGACACCAGCAGGTCGGCGCTGTCCATATACTGCGCCACCTGGGAGGTGAACCCCACCGCCTGCACCCGCAGCAGACTGCGCCGCTGCAGGGCGTAGAGCATCTGGCGGTTGCTGCCGCACAGCACCGTGGCATAGTCCCCCGACCGCATCTGTTCGTCCAGCTGCCGCGCCAGCTCGGTCATGGGGCCGCAGCCGATGCTGCCGCTCATGAGCAGGATGTGCCGCCCCTCCTCCGGCAGAGACAGCGCCCGCCGGGCGGCGGCGCGGTCGACCGGGGCGTTGAACACGCTGCGGGTGGGGATGCCCGCCGGCAGCAGCGTCTCCGCCGCCATGCCGCAGCGGACGAACTCCTCCGCCAGCTCCTCGTGGGGGATGACACAGATGTCCGGCGTACAGTCGCCCACCGAGGGGCTGCACGTATAGTCCGTGGCCACGAAGCAGAAGGGCATGGGCGCGCCGCCGTTTTTGCGGAGCATGGTCATCATCAGCGCCGGGATCACATGGACGCACACCACGGCGTCAAACCGCTGGGTCTGTAAAAAACGGTACAGGCGGCGGGCGCCCCTGGCCAGATAGCGCTCCACCGGGTTATGTTTGGGGACGGTACGCCCCACCTCCTCCTCGGCGGTCATGTAGCCCGCCTTGTAGAGATGCGGATGGTGGCGGTACATCCGGGTATGCCAGCGTGACACCAGCTTGGACGCCTTCTGGGAGATGAAGGACAGGCCATCCAGCACGGTGCAGTCCGCGCCGCGGCGGCGAAATGCCTCGGTCAGCGCGGCAGCCACGGCGTTGTGTCCGCCGCCGGTATTACAGGTCAGTATCAGTATGTTCATGGCGTCCTTTCCGCTGCTCCCGTCGTTGCAGCAAGCTCCGCAGCCGCTGGAGCCGCGGTCTGTTGTAGCGTTGAATGAGGATAAACGGCAGGTTCCCCAGCAGGAACCACACCGCCCACACGAGAACGCCGCCCCAGCCGGGCCACAGCCGCAGGCAGAGCAGCCCCAACAGGCTGGAGGCGGTGTGTACCGCCTCCGCCACGCAGGTCTCCTGCACCAGCACCGCCGCCTGCGCGGCGGTGACGGCGGTAGGGTCCACCTGCTTTTTTACCATGTCCGGCAGAAGGCGGCTCATATCCGGCACCAGCGTTTTCCAGCGCTCCACGCCGATGCGGGTATAGATCCTTCCCTGCTTTTCCCACTTATAGCAGCGGTAGGGAAAGCGCTCGCCGTCAAACCACCGGCGGGGCAGCGCCTGTCCCAGCGGGTGCGCCAGCAGCGCCAGCGCCAATAGCCAGATCACGCATTTGGCAAAGCCGCTCATGCGTCCCCTCCCGTCTCGCAGCTGCGCTCCAGCATACGGCGCAGCGAGCCCTCCAGCAGGTAGCCGGTGCGCTCCACCGTCTGCTCCGCGTTGTCCTTCAGGCCAAACCGCAGCCAGCGGGAGATCATACCCAGCAGGGCGCTGGTGAAGTACATCGTCACCGTGTGCAGATCCTCCTCCGACACCGGCAGACCGGCGGCGGTGCGGCGCACCAGCGACTCCGTGACGGCGTAGGTCACGTCGTAGATGTAGTCCTCCAGCAGGTCGCGCTGGCTGGAGTGGAACAAGTGGGTCACCGCACGGCGATGCTCCCGGAGAAAGGCGGTGAGCTGCTGGGCGATCTCCGTCCAGTTGCGGTCGGACAGACCCTCGGCGATCATCCGCTGCGCCACGAGCTCCATCAGCTCCCGGATCAGCGCATAGATGTCGCAGTAGTAGTAATAGAAGGTGTTGCGGTTGATACCGCAGTGATCGGCAACGTCCACCACGGATATCTTATCCAGCGGGCGCTGCTCCAGAAGCTGGAGGAACCCCTCCATGATGCGCTTTTTTGTGGTTTGAGCCATGCGTCTCCTCCGTTCCGCCGCTCCCTCCCGGAAGCCGCACCGTCAGTCGTTGGGGGCAACAGCCCCTCTGGCTCGATGGTAGCGGGTTTCAACAGATTTTGCAATCTGTCCGACTTAGACAAAATCGAAGATCTGTCTGAATTTCAGACAGCGGCAGACCGATCACAGGTCCAGCTTCAGGTCGCCCTCCTTGATCCAGCCCCATTTCCGCAGGGGGATGGCGATGAGCCATGTCAGCACGGCGGGCAGCACGAAGGAGATCAGTACCAGACCCAGCCAGTCCATGCCGGTGATGGCGGCCTTCGTCCCGGCGGCGATGTCGTTGACCCAGCCGGTGTACACGCCGATCTGACCCACCAGACCGCAGGTACCCATACCGGAGGACACCGGCGCACCGTTCATCTCCATGCGGAAAATGCAGGTGGCGATGGGCCCGGTGATGGCGGAGGCCAGCGTGGGCGGGATCCATATCCGGGGGTTGCGGACGATGTTGCCCATTTGCAGCATACTGGTGCCGATGCCCTGCGCCGCCAGACCGCCCCAGCGGTTTTCGCGGAAGCTCATAACGGCGAAGCCCACCATCTGGGCGCAGCAGCCCGCCACGGCAGCGCCGCCGGCCAGCCCCGTCAGTCCCAAAGCCGCGCAGATGGCGGCGGAGGAGATGGGCAGCGTCAGCGCCACGCCGATGATGACGGACACCAGAATGCCCATGAAGAAGGGCTGCAGCTCCGTCGCCCACATGATGGCCTGTCCCACGGCGGAGGCCGCCTTGCCCACCGGTGCGGCGATCAGCGCCGCAAGGCCGATACCGGCCAGCACCGTGACGATGGGCGTCACCAGAATGTCGATCTTCGTCTCCTTGCTGACGGCCTTGCCCACCTCGGCGGCGAACAGCGCCACGAACAGCACGGCAAGCGGGCCGCCTGCGCCGCCCATGTAGTTGGCGGCAAAGCCCACGGGGATCAGGGAGAACAGCACCAACGGCGGCGCCTTCAGCGCGCCGGCGATGGCCACCGCCATGCCGGGGCCTACCATGGCCGAGCACAGCCCGCCGATGGTGTAGTTCACCGCGCCATCGCCCTTGCCAATGGTGACGATGACGGCGTTCAGGAACCCGATGTGGAACTGCTGGCCGATGGTGTTGAGGATGGTACCCACCAGCAGCGTGCAGAACAAACCCTGTGCCATAGCGCCCATGGCATCGATGAAGTAGCGCTTTGCGGAGAAAACGATGTCCTTACGGCGCAGAAACGCCCGTATCTTTTCCATGCTTCTATACCTCATTTGTATGTCGTTGGCCCGCGGATACGGGCTCTTAGGTTTCATTATATAAGGTCGGGCCGCCGTTTGTCAATGTGTCCCCGAGCCAGCGGAATACCGGCGCGCCGTCATCGGCGTCCCGCCGCCGGTAGGCAAAGCTCTGGCGCTCCGGGTGCCACTGAACACCCAGCACCGGACGGTGCGGTGCATACAGCGCCTCCGCCGTGCCGTCCGGCGCCCACTGGCACGGCAGCAGCCCCTCCCCCACCCTGTCCACCGCCTGATGGTGGCTGCTGGTGACGGCGGGACACGGCCCCAGCAGCGCCGCCAGCGGCCCCTCCGCCCGGCTGGGATGCACCATGTCGCCCTCCGGTATCTGATGGCCGGGGAGATCGTCCCGCAGCGTACCGCCCCGGAACACGTTGAGCGCCTGCATCCCCCGGCAGATGCCCAGAATGGGGCGGCGCGCCTCCCAGAACGTGCGCAGGAGGAACGTCTCCTCCGGCGGTAATCGGTCGTGGATATCTCCGCCGCCGGGCAGCAGCAGGCCGCCGCAGCCCAGCGCCGCCATGAGACTGCGGCTCACCACCGGACGCAGTCCCACGGCCTCCAGCGCCAGACGGTAATTGGCGTAGTCCCCCGGCTCTCCGTAGAGGAACACGGTATTTGCAGGTTTTGCCACGGCAGACACCTCCCCCTCCCAGAGAATGCAGACACCGGCGAAAATATGCAGGAAAGGGTGTTGCGCCGCAGAGAAAAATGTGGTATGATACCGTGCGTGTCATGTGCGGCAATGGGAACACCGCCGCATCCGTGGCAGGGCAAGCCCCATATGGAGATGTACCCAAGCGGTTGAAGGGTCCGCACTCGAAATGCGGTAGGTCGGCTCAAACCGACGCGAGAGTTCGAATCTCTCCATCTCCGCCAAAAGTCCACCGTAATTTTTATGGAATTACGGTGGACTTTTTTTATACTATTTCTTGTCCTATCCCCTGTCAAATGCTATAATGGGCGCGATAAATCGGATTTGCGGAGGTAGATATGAAGAAGATCGCTGTCATCACCGGCGCATCCAGCGGCATGGGTCGGCGCTTTGCCGAAACCGTAGATCAATACGGCACGTTCGATGAGGTATGGGTCATCGCACGCCGCGCCCCGGAGCTGGAGGCCCTGCGAAAGACCGTCCCCTTCCCCATCCGCCCGCTGGCGCTGGATCTGACGGACCGCCGCAGCTTCGCCGCCTATGCCGAGGCGCTGGCCGCAGAGCCGGTGGAGGTGGGGCTGCTGCTGAACGCCAGCGGCTTCGGTAAGTTCCGCGCCGTGATGGATACACCGCTGGACGTGAACTTGAACATGACCGACCTGAACTGTCAGGCGGTGGTAGCCATGTGCCAGCTTACCGTCCCCTATATGCCGCAGGGCGGACAGATCATCAATATTGCCTCCGTCGCTGCGTTCCAGCCCATCCCCTACATCAACATTTACGGCGCTACCAAGGCGTTCGTCCTCAGCTTCAGCCGTGCGCTGAACCGGGAGCTGCGCAGCCGCGGCATCGCCGTGATGGCGGTATGCCCTTTCTGGACAAAGACCGCCTTTTTCGACCGCGCCGTGGCCGACGGGGAGACGCCGGTGGTGAAAAAGTATGTGGCCATGTACGACCCCGCCGATATCGTCCGCCGCACATGGCGGGACGCCAAGCGAAAGCGGGACGTGTGCAAATACGGGTTCGTCGCCCGGTTCCAGACCGGGCTTGCCAAGCTCCTGCCCCACCGCCTGGTCATGGATGTGTGGATGCACCAGCAAGATCTGTGAGAGGATGCGAAAACTCATGACACTGAAAGAATTAGAGATCGGAAAAAGCGCCGTGATCCGCCAGGTGGGCGGCGAGGGTGCGCTGCGCCAACATTTTCTGGACATGGGCATGATCCCCGGCGCGGAGGTGACGGTGGTGAAGCTGGCCCCCATGGGTGACCCTATGGAGGTGCAGGTACACGGCTACGAGCTGACCCTGCGTCTGGCGGAGGCCGATCAGATCGAGATCGAGCCCATCGGACAGCGCAGCCGCAGCCATGTCGGCGTAGACCGCGCCCGCGACCCGGATCACCCCGGACTGGGCGAAAGCGGCAAGTACCACAGCAAGGCGGGGGAGCATCCCCTGCCGGATGGCACCGTCCTGACCTACGCGCTGGTGGGCAACCAGAACTGCGGCAAGACCACCCTGTTCAACCAGCTCACCGGCTCCAAGCAGCACGTGGGCAATTTCCCCGGCGTCACGGTGGATCGGAAATCCGGTGTTATCCGGGGGTATCCCGACACGGAGGTCACCGACCTGCCGGGCATCTACTCCATGTCCCCCTTCAGCAGCGAGGAGATCGTGTCCCGGAACTTCGTTTTACAGGACAAGCCCAAGGCCATCATCAATATCGTGGACGCCACCAACATCGAGCGGAACCTGTACCTGACCATGCAGCTTCTGGAGATGGGCATCCCCATGGTGGTGGCGCTGAACATGATGGACGAGCTGGTGGGCAATCAGGGCTCCATCGACATCAACGCCATGGAGTCCATGCTGGGCGTGCCGGTGATCCCCATCTCTGCCGCCAAGAACGAGGGCGTGGACGAGCTGATCCGCCACGCCATCCACGTTGCCAAGTATCAGGAGCCGCCGCTGAAGCAGGATTTCTGCGACCGGGACGACCACGGCGGCGCCGTCCACCGCTGCATCCACGCGGTGGTGCACCTCATTGAGGATCACGCCGAGCAGGCGGGTCTGCCGGTGCGCTTCGCCGCCACCAAGGCCATTGAGGGGGATCCCCTTATTCTGGAGCAGCTGGCGCTGGACGAGAATGAGCAGGAGATGCTGGAGCATATCGTCCGGCAGATGGAGACGGAGCGTGGTCTGGATCGCAGCGCCGCCATCGCGGATATGCGCTTTGACTTCATCGAGCGGCTGTGCGAGCAGACGGTCATCAAGCCCCGGGAGAGCCGGGAGCGCATCCGCAGCGAGAAGATCGACCGCATCCTCACCGGGCGGCACACCGCCATCCCCTGCTTCATCGGCATCATGGTGCTGGTGTTCTATCTGACATTCAACGTCATCGGCAAGTGGCTCCAGACTCTGCTGGCGATGGGCATCGACAAGCTGTCCGCCCTGACGGACAGCGCCCTGACGGGCATGGGGGTGAACCCCGTCATCCACAGTCTGGTCATCGACGGTATCTTCACCGGCGTAGGCAGCGTGCTGAGCTTCCTGCCCGTTATCGTGACGCTGTTTTTCTTCCTGTCCCTTATGGAGGACAGCGGCTACATCGCCCGCGTGGCCTTCGTCATGGACAAGCTGCTGCGCAAGATCGGTCTGTCCGGCAAAAGCATCGTTCCCATGCTCATCGGCTTCGGCTGCACCGTGCCGGCAGTGATGGCCACACGCACCCTGACCAGTGAGCGGGACCGGAAAATGACCATCCTGCTGACGCCGTTCATGAGCTGCACTGCCAAGCTGCCCATCTACTCCTTCTTCGTCAGCGTGTTCTTCCCCGGCAAGGGCGGCCTCATTATGGCGGGCCTGTACCTGCTGGGTATTCTGGTGGGTATTCTGGCGGCGCTTCTCTATAAGGACACGCTGTTCCGGGGCGAGCCCATCCCCTTTGTGATGGAGCTGCCCAACTACCGCCTGCCCAGCATCAAGAACGTGGCGCAGCTTCTGTGGGAAAAGGCCAAGGACTTTTTGCAGCGCGCCTTCTCCGTCATTCTCATCGCCACGGTGGTGGTGTGGTTCCTCCAGAGCTTTGACCTGCACCTGAACATGGTGTCCGACTCGGCGGACAGTATGCTGGCCATGGTGGCCGGTGTGCTGGTGCCGCTGTTCGCGCCGCTGGGCCTTGGCGACTGGCGCATCTGCACCGCGCTCCTCAGCGGCTTCATGGCCAAGGAGAGCGTAGTGGCCACGCTGGAGGTGCTGTTCGGCGGCAGCATCGCCACCCTGCTGTCGCCGCTGGCGGCGGCGTCCCTGCTGGTGTTCAGCCTGCTGTACGCGCCGTGCATCGCGGCGGTGGCCTCCGTCCGGCGTGAGCTGGGCGGCAAATGGGCGGTGGGTCTCGCCCTGTGGCAGTGCCTCATCGCGTGGGTGGCGGCCTTTGTGACCCACGGCATCGGGCTGCTGCTATGAATATCTGGGATATCCTCATCCTCGCGGCGATCGGGATCGCGCTGTTCTTCGCCCTCCGCACCGCCGTTCGGAACCGAAAGAACTGCTGCGGTAACTGCCGCGGCTGCGAGAAATGCGGCGGCTCGTGTCCGGCGCGCCATTCTGAAAAGAAGGAGGAACACCATGAAGAAACACCGTAAGCCCTTCCCCCGCCCTCGTGACCTGCGAGGTACCATCCGCCGTCAGCCGGCGGTGTTCACCGTCTATCTGGTATTGCGTCTTATCGTACTGGCCACGCTGGTGTCCTCCGTCATCCGGGGCGAGTACGAGAGCGCGTTCATCTGCTTGCTGGTGCTGGCACTGTTCATACTGCCCTTTTTCATCCAGCAGAACTTTGGCATTGAGCTGCCGTCCACGCTGGAGATCATCATCCTGCTGTTCATCTTCGCGGCGGAGATCTTAGGCGAGCTGGAGTGCTATTTCATCACCTATCCCCATTGGGACTCCATGCTCCACACCACCACTGGCTTTCTCTGCGCCGCCACGGGCTTCGCCCTCATCGACATTCTCAACCGCAACAGCCGCATCAAATTTGAGCTGTCCCCCATCTATGTGGCGCTGGCGGCGTTCTGCTTCTCCATGACCGTCGGCGTGCTGTGGGAGTTCTTCGAGTTCGGCATGGACCGTCTGTTCCACATGGATATGCAGAAGGACACGGTGGTGCAGTCCATCACCTCCGTCATGCTGGATCCCACCAACCGCAACATTCCCGTCACCATCGACGGCATCCACTCTGTCGCCGTCAACGGGCAGGACCTGGGCTTCGACGGGTATCTGGATATCGGTCTGTACGACACCATGGCGGATCTGTTCGTCAATTTCATCGGCGCGGTGGTGTTCAGCACCATCGGGTACTTCTATATCAAGCAGCGTGGCAAGGGGCGGCTGGCCAAGGCGTTCATCCCCACTATCACGGAGGACGCCTCCGCCCGGACGCAGGAGAACGCATCGCCGGAGGATACGCCGGGCGCGCCGTAAACACGCAAACTGTAAAAACGTGAAAATGCGCAAGACCTCCGGTCGGACGATCGGAGGTCTTGCTGCGTATGGCGCTATCTCAGGCGCGCCGCTTTGCCGCGCTTTGGCAGGAAAACCGATCGGCGGCGTTGGAGGCATATGCATTGGCACTGCGGAGGCTTCACGGATATCGTGAAGCCTCCGCTTTTTAGGTGTTGCTTATGCCGCTATACGGCGTTTGCTCAGACTGCCATCTTGCCGTCGTCATTGAAGTGGTGCATCCCCGGCTCCACACCGTAGTTATTGGCACCGACCCACATGTTGGCGTCCTTGTACATCATGCCGCTGTGCGCGTTGAAAATGTAGTAGCTGTTTTCGATCTTCGTGAATCCCTTGGCGCGCACGCCGTCAGCGTAGTAGAAGCTCTTTCCGTCGCCGGTCACAAAGCCCGTCTTAATGAGCCTGCCGTCTGCATCAAAGCCATACCAGCCCTTGCCGCTGAACAGATTGGTCTCCACATATGCAGAGCCATTGGTCACAAGCGTACCATCGTAGCGTGCGAAGTAGTAATCGCCGTCCAGCTCATACAGGCCGTTCGTCATTTTCACGCCGTCAATGGTAAAGTACAGCTTACCATTTTCCTCGGTGATCTGCTTGACGCCATGCTCCAAGTCCGGGACGAACATCTTGCCGTCTGCATCGAAGTAGTGCATACCCGGCTCCACACCGTAGTTGTTGGCGGGCACCCACATGGTGGCATCCTTGTACATCTTGCCGCTGCCGGCATTGAAAAGGTAATAGTCGTCGCCGATCTTCGTGAACCCCTTGGCACGGACACCGTTCGTATAATAATAGTTCCCGTCGCCACCGCTGATAAAGCCTGTCTTGATCAGCTTTCCATCTGCGCCGAAACCATACCAGCCGTTGCCGCTCAACTCCGTGGTCTCCACATATGCAGAGCCATTGGTCACAAGCGTACCATCGTAGCGTGCGAAGTAGTAATCGCCGTCCAGCTCATACAGGCCGTTCGTCATTTTCACGCCGTCAATGGTAAAGTACAGCTTACCATTTTCCTCGGTGATCTGCTTGACGCCATGCTCCAAGTCCGGGACGAACATCTTGCCGTCTGCATCGAAGTAGTGCATACCCGGCTCCACACCGTAGTTGTTGGCGGGCACCCACATGGTGGCATCCTTGTACATCTTGCCGCTGCCGGCATTGAAAAGGTAATAGTCGTCGCCGATCTTCGTGAACCCCTTGGCACGGACACCGTTCGTATAATAATAGTTCCCGTCGCCACCGCTGATAAAGCCTGTCTTGATCAGCTTTCCATCTGCGCCGAAACCATACCAGCCGTTTCCGCTCAGCAGCGTTGTCTCCGCATAGGCGGATTCATTCACTGCCAGCTCGCCGCTGTACTGCGCAAAATAGTATTCACCGTCCAGCTCATACAGGCCGTTCTTCATTTTCACGCCGTCAACAGTAAAGTACAGCTTACCATTTTCCTCGGTGATCTTCTTGACGCCATGCTCCAGATCCGGAACGAACATCTTGCCGTCTGCATCGAAGTAATGCATACCCGGCTCCACACCGTAGTTATTGGCACCGACCCACATGGTGGCATCCTTATACATCTTGCCGTTTCCGGCATTGAAAATGTAGTAGTCGTTACCGATCTTCGTGAAGCCCTTAGTGTGGACGTAGTCGGTGAAGTAGTAGGTGCTCCCGTCAATGTCCGCAAAGCCGTCCTTGAGGATGTAGCCGTTCGCGTCGCACCAGTATTTACCTCTCTCCAGCTGGCATCCCACGGTATTGCCATCGACATAGCAGCTGGTGTTCTTGAACACCTTGCCTATGGTCCCGGTAAAGATGATGCCATTCTTTACCTTGACCGCTCCGTAGTACACCTCGCCGTTCTCACCGCACCAGTATGTTGCGCCCTGGTAGGTCACAAAGCCGCTGCACTTGCCGGTCAGCAGGCCGGTCTCCTCATCGAAGTGATACCAATAGCAATCGGCATGGTTGTACTCCTGATGGGGGAAGTTGCCGTAGACGAGATAGCCTTCGCCGTCCACCCAATAGGTTCCCTCATCAAGAATGATCCACTTGCTCGCCAGGAACCGCTTGCCGAAGTAGTAACGAGTTCCCTGTCCCTCCTGTACGAAGGCGCCTCTGACCAGCACGCACTCGTCGTTGAACACGAACTGCTTTCCGTCCACCGTGACCTTTCCCGTAACGGCGGCATAATCCGCCGGAGAGAAGTAGTACAGATCCGCGTTCTCCAGAGAGGAGCGCCAGCCGGTGTACAGCTTGCCATCCATGGCATAGTAGAGCTTGCCGTTCACCTGAATGATCCCGGTAGGCTTATCGCCGCACCGCGCACAGATCGCTGTTCCATGCTCCAGATCGCAGCGGTAGGCGTGCCGCCCGTCCTCGCAGGCCGTGAATTTCTTGGTGTAGCTGTCCAGCAGCTCGCCATTGGCGCCCTTGGCCATAATGGTCATGCTGTCGTCCGTCGCCTCCACGGTCAGATATACCGCATCGTAGTTGGCCTCGACGCAATCGAAGTTGTAGGTCGGGTCAACGGTGACGTGATAGCCCTTTTCGCCGGTGGAGCCGCAGATGAAGTACACAACGCCATTTTCATCCACTACGCCGTCCGTCATGGGCTTGGTGCGGGCATAGGAGTGATCGTGTCCGGAGAACACGAAATCAAGCCCCGCCTTCTGCGCTGCCTCGGGCAGATTGTCATGCACGAACGCATTCCGTGCCTCGGCATTCGTGCCGTAGGCCGGTACGTGCATGGTCAGCACCTTCCAGCGGCAGGTGGATGCCTGTGCATCCTTCACCAGCCAATCAAATGCCTCCTGATACTGTCCGGTGGTGGAGTAGTTGATCACCGCCACATAGACGTTGCCGTATTCAACGGAGTAGTAACTGCCGTTTCCGGATGCAGGCAGATTGTACATGGTCTGGGGGATCTTCGCATCCACATCGCCGTAGAACTCGTGGTTGCCCAGAACATGAATCATATCCACGCCGTTCATCATCTGTGCATTGAACACGTTGGACAGCGCATTCCAGTAGGCATACCGGGAACTGTCGTCCACGGCGTCGCCGGTCTGGATGGCGAAGTCATACGCCTTGCCGTCACTGCCCAGCGCCCTGAGGATCTTCTCCACATTGGTGGTATCGGTGGTCTGCGTGTCGCCGATGATGAAGAAGTTGGTCTTGCCGGGGTCGGCGCCCATGGTGAATTGCAGTACATCGCTCCAAGTCTCGCCGTCGCCCACCGTGTAGTAGTAGGTCGCGCCCTGCGTCAGACCGGCCAGCTCCACCGTGCAGACACGGGCGGATTCCGCCGCAAAGTGGACCAGCTCCGTCCGGCCCGTATGCTCCGTGTAGGCAACATCCGCATTCTGGGCGGGATCCTCGGTATACAGGCGCAGCACAGCCGCATCCTTGGCCGCCGCAATATGGGACAGCCACGTGATGCTCTTGCCGCTGGCCGATGCATTGTTCTGAATGAACCAGGGGGCCGCCGTACCGTCACCGACAAGGGTATGAACGATCACGCGCTGGTTCCAGGAACGCAGCGTATTGCCGTCCTGTGTGCGGTAGGCATACGCCGTCACCGTGCCGGCCTCGCTGAGCGTGATCGCCGCACGGCCGTCGTCGCCGGTAACGGCATCCTCCGCCTGCCCGTCCACATGGACGGACACATTGGCCGCCGGAGCGCCCGCCTCATCCGTCACCGTGACATAGAAGGGATAGCCCGCCACGGCATCCTCCGCCTGCAGGAGGTAATGCGCCTGCACAGGTACGTTTACCGTGGGGAAGCTGAAGCTGTTGGTAAAGCTGCTCTCCGCCACCGTGGTGAAGCTGCCGGAGGTGACGCCGTAGGCAAAGGACGCGCCCGCCGTCAGCGTCTCGGGGATCCGGAAGGTCAGCCACGCAAGCTGGCCGTCCGCCGCGGCACCGTCGCTCTCCCGCGTGACGTGCAGCGTCAGCTCGCCGGTACCGGCGCTATAGGTATGCGTACCGGTAAAGCCCTCAGCAAAGGTCACCTCCGGTGCGCCGAAGACGGTGTCGAACCGGGCGGACAGTGCTGCCGTCTGGATATTGGCGCTGTTCTCCGCCGTCAGCGCCAGCGTATACGCCGCGCCCAGATAGGGAACCTGCTCCACCGGCTGCAGCGTCATGGTGGTGTCGCAGGACTCGGAGCCGTTCACCGTGAAGTAGCGGGTCTCGTTGGTCTCGTTGCCGTACTTGTCGCGGATACGCACCCGCAGAGAGTGCAGGCCGTTTGCCAGATGGACATTGGGCAGAACCATCAGGTTATCCGGTGTGACCACAAAGCCAAGGTGATCCACCATGTTGACGCCGTCGATATATACGCGAACGGAGTTGAGGTCCATGCCGGTGGCATACTCGCCGTCGTCATCCGTAAAGGTGGAGGCAAAGGACACGGTGTTGTTGGTCAGCACCGTGGTGCCGTCCTTGGCAAGCTCCGCGTCCGTGTTGTAGTCATACACGGAGGTGACGATGGGATTCGCCGTATCCTTGTTGTCATAGCCGTAGATAAACTCGATGTTATCCACATAGATGCAGCCGGCAGCATAGCGATCGGGATGGGCCACGAAGCCCTCAGCGATCAGGCGGATGGTGTAGTTGCGCAGCATCTTGAAGGTGCCGTCGCCCTTTCCCACCAGACTGGCGGTCACATAGACCCAGCCCCTGCCCGCCATCTCGTCCAGAGAGGTGACGGTCACTTCTTCGCCGTTTTCATCCGTATAGGTATAGCCGTAGGTCAGGTAAATGGCCTTGCCCGCCGACTGGATAATGCTCTTGAGGCTGTAGCCGGGCGTTCCCTCGGGTACATAGATCCACATACCCAGCGCAGAGGGGGAGCCGGGGGCATAGTTGGTGTTCTGCATATAGCCGTAGCCCAGCACAGCGGGGGAGCCGGTGGCCTGGGTAAAGTCGTAGCACATCTTCAGCGATTTATCGCCGAAGCGCACCGGCTCGCCGCTGTTGATATCCACGATCTCCGTGTGGCCCTTGGCACCGCGGTCACTGCGCAGGCCAAAGTGGGAGGCCCGCTGCTCCTCGACGGTCACATTGCCGGGGTTCTTCACCATCAGGGAGCTGTAATACTCCTCCGCGGTAAGGTACTTGGTCTCGTAGACGATGTTGCCGTCCGCGTCCGTCTTGATCTTCCAGAAGGTCGTGGTCTCTCCGGTCGCCTCATCGGTTTCGGTCACCTCTTCCCAGACCTCCACCATCTGCATTCCGTCCTCATAGTCCCAGAACACGGAGGGCAGCTTGCCCACGGCCACCACAGCCGTGGTCTCCAGTACCTTGCCGTCCTGACGGGTGTACTTCGCCGTCACCTTCAGGTCGCCGCTGAGGTTATGGTTGGTGACAAGGGTGGTCGTGCCGGGCTCGATCCAGCCAATCTTTGCGGGGTCGGTCACACTGGGATCGTTGGCAGAGAGCAGCTCCACATCCCATGTAAAGTCGCTGCCCTTATAGACCAGCGTGCGGCCCTGACTCTGCATCAGCATGGACATATCCACGGACACGTCGAAGCCCAGAGACCGGGATGTCTCGAAGAAGAACAGGCTGTCCGGCTCCAGAATGGACACGGTGCACACGCCGCACACCTCGCCCTGATACAGAAGCTGCGCCGTCACCTCACCCACCGTACCGTTGGAGGTAAACACGCCCTCCTGAGAGATGCTACCCATGGCGTCGTCCGCCAGCTTCCATGTCAGACCCTCTGTCGGAAGCTCCGCCGGACCGCCTGCCTTATCCACGCCCACAGCATGGAAGGAAATCTCGGACTTAGGCGTATAGTAGTCGGCGTCCGCCGTTACGGACGCATGGTCGAACACACCGTCGCTAACGGAGTTGGAAACCACCAGAAGACCGCCCAGCGTGGCACGCTCCGTGCCGTCGGAGGGAACGTTCTTCACCGTCAGATCGCCGCCCTCGCGCTGGGAAAGGAAGGTGGAGGAGCCGCCGCCGTCGCAGTTGACCGCGTCAACGCAGCCCAGATCAATCAGCGTTTCCGCCAGCTCGCTCATGCTCATACCCACAGAAACAGGGTCCTGACGGCCATCCACCACCAGCAGCACGATGCTGCCGTCCGCCTTGATGCCGATGCAGGTGCGAGGCGCACGGCTGGGGCTGGTGTGGGTCTGATCGCTGAACTGGCTCTTGCCGTCCTTCACCAGCCAGCCGAAGTTGGCGGTGATCGCCTGCCACTCCGAGCCGTCCAGCGGCTGGGAGCCGGGGCGCAGCTCTGCGGTGTTGTCCTTATAGACCACCAGATAGCCGCCGCCTTCGTTGCTCTCATGGTACACATGACCGTCGATGACCAGCATACCCAGAGGCTCGAGCGAGTCCCAAGACAGGTTGACGTTGATGGCGCCCACCACGTTATAGCCCTTCTTCACAGCGGCAGCCGCCTGCTCGCTCATGATCTGGGTGCCATAGCTGGTCGGATCCATATTTCTGTAAGAGGGGACAACGGTTATGCCTGGATTGGACATATCCACTTCCATGACGTAGGCCTTGTTCTGGTTCTGACCCGTTGCATCGTTGAGCACAAGGTTCGACTCCACTGCACCGGGCGCTACGGCATACTTCCTCTTGGAGATGGTGTTGAAGTAGTGCTCGCCGGCATCTGCTCCCTTATCCGCGAGGTCATCCGCCGCGGCAGGCTCTGCATCGGGCGCAGGCTCCGCATCGACAGGTGCGGTGTCGGACTCGCCCGCCAGCTCGAACAGATAGTCCGCAAAGGCGCAGCAGCACGCCTTGCGCAGCGTCTCACAGTTGGGCAGGTCGGCCAGCGCATAGGCGCTCTCCAGCCCGCCGATCAGGGCGTTGTCGGTGTAGGCGCGCAGCACCTCGCCCCGGATATCGTCCTTGGCGGTGACGCCGTCCAGACGGTTGGCCAGGAAATAGGCGGCGCGGTCAGCCTCCGTAAGCTCCGCGGTGAAATACGCCTCGATGATCTCGCTCAGCGCCTTGTCGCCCCGGGTCATCTCCGTCGTGAGATAAAATGCGTCCAGATCGCCGCAGAGCTCCGCGTCGGTGAAGGCGTGGTCGACGCCGTTGAGCGTATTGACGCTCGCACCCAGATATCTTGCGCGGATATTGGCAGCCAGAACGTCCACGTCCGTCTCCGCGAGGTCCACCTTCTCGACGATATCCGCATTCACGGCGCAGAACATCAGGTCAGCGATATCGCCGGCCCAGCCGCCTCTGTCCGCATGAGCCTGTGCCTCGGCAGCCGTCATTTCCTGCGCCTTGGCATAGCTGGCGGCATCCATTGCGGCAAACACGCGGCCCATGTCCGCATAGTTGTTATTAGGCAGGTCGAAGCACGCCAGCTCCTTCAGCGCCGATGCCGCAGTGCCGTTCGCGGCATCCTGCGCAGAAACATACGCGGTGAAGGCAGTGTTCTCCTGACCGCAGAGGTTCACCCAAGCGTCGGAGGTATACTGCTCCACGCCCGTGCGGATGTAGTTGATGAGCAGCGCTTGGGCGTCCTCACCGGCATTTTCCGCCGCATAGGACTGTGCGTAGCCCTCCAGCACCTTCAGCGCGGACAGGAACGCCGCGTAATCCGCGACCGCAGCAGCTGCCGGAACGTTGCCCCCCTCTTCGGCTCCCGGTTCCATGCTCTGCTCGTTCCGGCCCGTCTGCTCACCCGCATCGGCGGGATCACCCGTCGGTTCGGGGGCCGCAGCCGCCTCGTAGTCCACCGTGGTATCGTCCATTGCCGTGTCGTCAACTGCATACGCGCCAACCGGCAGTATCGTTGTCAGCATCATAACGACAGCGAGGCATATCGACAAATACCGTTTCATCGTTTTTTTCGCCATTTCCTTTCTCTCCTTCCTATATTTTAAATTATCGTTCAGATAATTTAAATCTCCGTCCGGGTCAACAAAAAAAGCAAATCATCTTCGATAGTTGAATGATTTGCCAATATGAACGCAGCGTTTTTGTAAGATTTGTCATTTCAGCAGGCTGACAAAACCTCATTTTTCTGCATTATAACATATCATCCGACCGAATGTAATCGTCTTACCGTAAAAAGTGTGGAAATGATTTTATATTCTGTCAATTTTTGGCATTTTCGGACTATCGTAAGGAGCCCGTTTACTGAACGAGTACACCGCCGCACAGTCCACGAAATGCGCAAGACCTCCGGTCGTCCGACCGGAGGTCTTTTTTATGACCGCTATCCTGCGAGCGGTGCTTTGACGGCAAAAAATGGTCAATGGCACTTCGTGCATATTCATTTCCCGCGGCGCGGATACTACACTTGTAAAATTTGCTTTGACTGGAGGAATTTCATATATGAAAGCAACCGGGATCGTGCGCCGGATCGACGATCTGGGACGTGTCGTCATCCCCAAGGAGATCCGCCGCACCATGCGTATCCGCGAGGGCGACCCGTCACAGATAACATTGGCACGGTGGGAAAGATTCTGCTTCGCAATGCTGGATCTGTCAAAAAGGTGGGGACTGGATTGTACATAGTGACGGAGGACAGGTGGCCGACCGTGGGGATTCGGGAGGAGTGGAACTGAAGGCATAAACAGCGCAAACCCGTTGTATTCCAACGGATTTGCGCTGTTTGCTCTGTGTCAATAATGTCAAGAAAGGCAAAGACTACTTTCCATAAAACACCGCTATTGGATGGATAACGCACAAATTTTCTTTATTTGTAGGTAAGATTTTGCGCAATGCCTCATTAACCGTAAATTGAAGCGTAGCGAACATATTTTTAGGATCATTGGGGTTTGTATCAGCACCAATAATATTTGTAATCATACCGACACATGTGATTTCGCCCCCATACTTGAAACCCAGATTTTGAGGATCAATCCGAAAATATTGGTCGTCCATCGGAATTAGATATCCGTCATATGAAATCATCATACGAGCGTAGGGCATAAGTTGACGAAATGCAACGATGGTATCATGAATATCATCATACTGCTTATCACTTTCGGCGATAAGTTTTTTGAGTTCGCTCTTTATTGTTTTTTCCGTAGAGCGAAGTTGTGCTCGGTTCATTCCACCTGTTGCCCTACTTGCTTCCGTTTCAATTTTCTCTTTGTCGTTTTTCTTGAGGAAATCAATCAATCCGTTTTTAGAAAACAGCTTTTCAAGATAATCCATATCAACAAAATCAAAAACGCGGGTTAATTCTACATAATCCCCATACTCACCCGAGTCATTTTTCCCTACAGAAAGTTTCTGTGGCTTAATATAACCATATGCGATATCAAATGCTGCGTCATGAAGAACTTTGGATATAATCTCCCTAGATGTTGTTGAAGAAACGTATTCTTTCCCCAATTCTCCAGATAAAGAAAGGTTAGCTTCAGCTTTTGCTAATTTCAGAAAAGAACCTCCTGCTGTCCCTGAGCCTTCCATACTCCCACTAATATGCGTGCCTTTTTTCTTGTCGCTTCCATTTTCTTCGGATTGTTCTTGTATAAGACCTTTTTCTGATTGTGCAATAATGGAATTAACAATATCTGTATCTAGGTATAGAAATTGTTTCATTTTATTTTCTCCTTCCGAACAGTGCATAGTATCACTCCATTACTTTCGGCTTCTATGAAATCAGAATTTATAGCTCCCTCATAATCTCAACAAACCGATCCAGCGTATATGCTCCGTCGATGCCGAAATTGCGGTTTTTGAACACCATAAAATACCGGTACTCCGGCCCACACTGCGCCTGCCATTTACGGCCAAGCTTCAGCTTGCGGGCGCTGTTGCTGTTATCGCGGTCATCACCTTTATATTCGATCAGCACCGTTTTCCCGGACTTAGTCATTACCAGAAAATCAGGATAATGATTGATAAAACCATTCAGACGGAAGCCCTTCTTTTCAATGATTCGGTGCCACCATTTGATATTGTCAAGGGCTACCACGGTGTCGATCAGCTCATGCTCTTCCGGGTTCATATCGTCTTTCTCAGCCTCATATAAGGACTTGGGAATGGCATCCGTTGTGTTGGCAGGTGTAATTACAGACGGCAGTATATAATTCTCTCGGCATACAATCTTACCTGCATCCAGCCAGCGAATGAACTGCTCTTCCCGATATGCGTCTTCCAGCCCTTCAATCTTCTTAGAAATCTTAGCCGCATATGTCGGGATGGCCGTCTCCATAGCTGCCAACTCATCCTGTGTCATGCCGCCAACAATTCTACGCACATAGTCGTTGATCTCCGATGCTGCATATCGATTGTTCCGATTGATCTGAGCGCATAGCATCGTGGTGCAGCTTTGAATTTTCTGTTCTGGCGGAAGCTGTGCCATGCGATTGCGGATGTATTCACTCAGCTCACTGTCCGCACGCTTGTACTTAGGCACTGCCTCGCCGTGATCCTCCACATCAACGCGGTACATTTCGCCGGTGGCCAGCTCAAAGCTAACCTGTGCATCCTGCCCGGTCAGAGAAAATCCCTCGGAAAGATTCTCCTTCTCCAGCAGTTCAAATTCATCGCCAAATAAATCCGGAACGGAACGAAGGAAAAACTGCGGAATCCGCAATGCGGATACCTCTTCAGCAAGATAGGGCTGTACCCTATTTTGTATCAGCATATCTCCCAGCTCACCTCCCATAAATCCGTCATCCGCTTCGTTGGCCGCCGCCGTGTAGGTTTCCGCCTGCACCGTTGCTTCCCGAACCATTGCAGAAATCGCAGCGCTTCCCTGCGCCGTGCTTTCCAGCGCCGTTTTCACTTCCTGTACATTTACATCGTCAAAGGCATCGGACTCAGTGGCTTGCGGCGCAAATGGAATTTCCGTCTGTTCTGCTTCCGGCTGAACCGGCACCTGCGGCGCTTCAATCGCTTCGCCGATACGGTAATCCTTTCGACTGAAGCCCGCTTTATTCAAACCAGCCACAATTTTCTCCAAGGTGGTGTGGAAATCCACGGAGTTCGTCAACACATAGGAGGTGTTCAGCAGCGGCGACTTGTGCTGCATTGCATAGGGCTGACGCAGAATGCGTCCCAAAATCTGCTCCACATCCACAGTGGAGGTGCGGTTGGCCAGTGACGCCAATATGTAGGCAAAGGGGCAGTCCCAGCCCTCTTTCAGCGCGTTGACGGTGATGATGTATCGGATTTCACAATCCCGGCTCATCAAGTTCTGTCCCTTGAGGTCGTCCACATCAGATGTTTTCACCGCTATCTGGTTTTTCGGAATGCCCATGCCTACCAGCATCGCCTTGATTTTATCAAACGTATCACTGTTGTCCCCAGTGCGCGGCTGTGCCTGAAACAGTACAATGGGCCGAATATACTTCCCGCCAGCTGCTTCTGCGGCAATAGCTTCCTGCTCAATGCTTCCTCTCAGCTGGATGGCATCCTGAATGACACTCTGCCGGGTGGTGCGGTTATATACCACTACGGGGAGCTTTACCATGTGCTCCTTCTTCAGCTCACGGGCGTCCACATAGGAGATAATGTTGCTGTTTTTTCGCGGCGTTGCCGTCAGATCGAGTACGAAGGACGGATTCAGATTATTCAGCATCTCCGTGCTGAGCTTCGATTCTGCATTGTGGCTTTCGTCCACAATCACAACAGGCTCAAGATGGCGCAGCACCTGAATCAGCGCCGTATCCGGTGTATCGGCCAGCAGCGCCTGCGTGTCCTTGAAATACTCTGCAAAGCGGAACAGATTGCCGTTTTCCTGATAGACCTTGCGAACATCTTTCTTCCGGCTGTCAATGCGCAGCGAGCCATAGCTCATTACGCAGACTGTCAGCATTTCCCGCACTGTATCCGGTGAAAAGTTCTGCCCGTTCAGCAGCATTTCCTTGGTGTACACGCCGACACGTCCGGCAAAATCCTGATCCAGTTTCTGCCGGTAAGGGTGATCCACATCGGATAGCGTGCGGATGGTCTGTGTTAGGATGGAATCGCTGGGGACCAGCCACACCACCACCTGCGGCTTTCCAGTGGGCAAGGCGTCAAAAATCCGCCGAACGGAAGCGCAGGCCATAAAAGTCTTGCCGCCGCCGGTGGGCACCTTCATGCAAACATGGGGCGCACGTTCAATAGAGTTATTATAGGACGGTACCCCGCCGAGGCCAACGGCCACATCCTTGGAAAACCAGTATTCCCGCCACGCGGAAAACAGATTGGTTCCACGGTTGACGCAGTTCAAGTATGCGGAGAGATCACGCATGACTTGCTTTTGATAGTTGTTGAGTTCCATAGACTGATACCTCTGTTACCTTGGAATATCTGTTGGAAGATACGGGACAAGAGCATTCACAATATCATCGTGTTTATCCCCGTGCAAGAGCGCAATTACTAAGGAACAGTATGCCTTGTTATCAATCTCGAAGAAATGTCCAATAGATGTTGAAATGTCTTTGCAGTTAAACACTTTGATAATTGCGGCATATTCTCCGCCCTGAAGTGCGGCTTGAAATTTCTGTTCCTGTTCTGCTCGAATAGCATCGTAGTTTATCCCGGCTATTGCAGCATCTAAGCTGGATTTTGCCTCGGACTCGTTTTTCTTTGAGATTTCAGCGCACATAAGTTTATATTTGATTTGTGCGACAGTTCCTTCGCATATTTGACCATTGAGTTGTTTGGCAAATCGATCTTCGATTACATATTTCTTTACCGCTTCAAATACTGCGCCTTGATCTTTTGCCATATGCGAAGCAATCAATCGAACTAAACCCTCCACAATGAATAGGTTTTCGACTTCTGCCACATTGATTGTGAAAATACGGTCTTCTCTGTATTTCTCTATTTCATAGTCAGAGCGGAAGTCTCTATCTATGATACCATATACATCACAATCATGCAGCGCCTGATTATTACGAAATGCTTTCGTGCGGGCAATTACTTGCGTACAGCTACCGCAGGGAACAATGTGATAATTGGGGTACAGTTCCGTGTATAACTGAGTATCATAGCTGTTTCTCTCACCTTCAACAAATAGAACATTTTTGCGGCTTCCTAGAATATCCAGCAGCAGTTCTTCAGGGAGATCAGCGCTATCTATCTTTTCAAGTTTCCAATTCTGACCGTCATACTCTTTGATCCAGAGTTTATCTGCATTGGGATGCATAGCTGCAAATTGGGTGTCGTGCGTAATATAAATGAACAGACAGTCAGGACGATAACGTTCCAGCGCCATCCACAAGCGATTCATTATCGAGCGGTGCAAATGAATTTCCGGTTCATCCATGATGAGCATTTTATTCTCTGGAACACATAAAACTTGAGCCGCAAGGTATAGCACAGCGCGTTCGCCATCACTCATTTGATTCGCAGAATACTTGACCGGCTCTCCGTTTTTTTCAAAGGTTGCATAGAATTTGGAATCTTCAAGAATTAACTCCCTTTGTGGCAGAACTTCTTTCCAAATGCTCTGTAATTTATCTAATACAGTGATTGGAACACCTGGTTTCGAAATGTTGCATTTCTCAGCTTCCCTGCACCGCCTTACAAAAAGTTCGTTTTCGTTATTCTTTAGCGCTATCAAAGCCGCAAGGACGTTTTCAAAGTCATCCACTAATTTAGTTGTATATTTACCCCATTCCCATCTGTAAGCTTTATCTTTCCTTTCGACGTATCCCTTGTTATCGGTTCCGTAGAAAACGAAATTTTCGGCCTGCGAATAGCTTTTCAGCGCTATGTCTTCATTAAAGTTCAGATTCCGTTGTGCGCCAATTCGATGAACATTCTCAAGATCTTGTTGCTCAATCCATGCGCCGAGATGGCTCTTGCCAGAGCCATTTGCCCCGATAATAATAACGGAATTATTACTTGTTGTGTATTCCTGCTTTTGCCCCTGCTCGTCTGGAAGCCAGTATGTAAAAGTCATTATATCCCTTCTTTCTCTTCACGGCTAACTTATTACAGTCTCGTAATATCGCGGGGGATTTTCTTGAATGTGATATGGTACTTTTCCAGTTCTGCCTCACTGAGGGTGCAAAGGTCGGCGTAGATCACATAGGCATCGGCCTCGGTTTTGACCGTATGCAGGAACTCCCGGTTCAGCGTTGTAACAGCCTGCTTTTCATAATAGAAATAATAAGCGCTGCCAATGTGGACACCCATAAAATACGGTTCGTCCGGGTGCGATTCCGGCAGAGAGGCTTTCGTATCTGTAAAGTACACATACTCCCGGATCTTTTCCACGCCCACATTTTCGTTGAGCACATCACCGTGCAGCAGCGGTTCGCCCAAGTCATAGAAGCTGAAATTGCCGCCTGTACCTTCCACGGCGTTCTTGCCCTCGCCATAGCCACGGATCACACGCTTGACGCGCTCGGCGGTGATGCTGTCGGCGTAGTCCATCATCTCAACGAGGATAAACTTGCGGTGCCCGCCGTCCGCCTTGTTCATGTTGAGGACGGCGTGGGCGGTGGTGCCGGAACCGGCGAAGGAATCGAGAATAATGGAATCAGGTTCAGATGTTATTTTAATAATTTGCTCAATCAGTTCGTGCGGCTTAGGGGTTGTAAAAGGAATGGTTTCTGAGAATATTTGTTTGAGTTCGTTTTTAGCCATTTCATTTGTGGAAACGTCATTTGCAAACCATATCGTTTCTGGTGTTAGGCCGCGCTCTTTTTCATATAAATATGTTTTCTTTCTTGGGGTGTTGTTTCCATCTGTCCCCAACCAAATGCGGCCCTCTTCGATTGCCCTTTTCATCATTGGCTCGGTATATAGCCAGCATCGGCCAGCAGGCAGATGATGTTCTTTCCCATTGGGCGTCTTCAAAGTGTAAAATTGAGCTTGTGTGGCATGCCCAGCTTGTGCTGTCGCAGGATCCGACTTCCATGGTCCACGCGGGTCATTATCAGGATTAGAATATCGTTCCAGTGCTTCACCAGACATAGGAAGTTGTTTAATAATTCTACCTACAGCAATATTTTTAGCGTAACAAATAAGATAATCGTGCCTTGAAGAAATAGCTTTTCTATTTTCTCTATTTAATCTTTTTTCCCACACAAAAGTGGCGATAAAGTTTTTATCACCAAAAATTTCGTTACAGACAAGCTTTAAATTTGCAAACTCATTGTCATCAATGCTGATGAAAATAACACCATCATCTGCCAACAGCTTTTGCAGCAGCTTCAAGCGCGGGTACATCATGCACAGCCACTTGTCATGGCGGGTCAAGTCCTCGCCCTCTTTGCCGACAACCTCCCCCAGCCACTTTTTGATTTTCGGGTCATTGACATTGTCGTTATAGACCCAGCCCTCTTCGCCGGTGTTATAGGGCGGATCGATGTAGATGCACTTGACGCGCCCCTCATACCGGGGCAGCAGGGCTTTCAGGGCTTCCAGATTATCGCCCCGGATGATCATGTTTTCGCTGCCGTTGTCCTCGCTGTGCTGCCCGTTTTCATCAAAGCTGTACTTGCGCTCCAACACCCGAAACGGCACGTCCTGATGGTGATTGATCACCTTGCTTTTTCCAATCCATTCAAGTGTCGGCATAGAAGTTTCCTCCAAAAAGCAGAATGCTATCTGCCTTTTTCCGTGTCTCTGCGTTAATTACCTCAAAAGTCTGCCCTTTAAGTTGAAGAAGATCTCTATATTTTGTCTCATATGCGGAAACCATTTTTTCATTAGAGGCAGCCAGTTCTTTTGTAAGCGCATCGAGTGTTATTCCGTTTGTCTTATCAATGATTGTTCGGCAGAAAGTAAGTGTATCCTCAGGAAAAGAGGCTGGGTGCGCTGCTTCCATTTCAACTGTTCTCTCTGCGGTCTGTCTGCCGGAGAAATCCAACAATCTTTCGTATATTGCTATTTCCTCATCGCAGATATGAGAAAATTCTTCTGTTGTTTGATTTGCGCGTTCGAGCAGCGTCTTAACTTTTGGGTAGTCAGCACCATTCAAGAAAGCAATTAGTTGATCCGGTGCAATTTTGCAAGCCATTTGATACTTTTGGAAAGTTGTAATTGCAGCACCCGGATTCTTCATACCAGTGTCCATAGCCTCGGTCATAGGACGGATAGGATTGATTGTATCAAGCGCCATCGCAAATATTTCCTCAATCTTTGCCCATTTTTCGTTTTCACTTTTCACGAAGCTATCGCGTTGAATCTGTTTATAGGTAAAAAGAATTGTCACAACTACAGTTGCAACCGCCACCAGCGCTCCTAAGATCGTCCCATAATAGGCAAGCGCATCCGCAGCACCCCATATTGTCATGTATCCGCTGTTTGTTTTGTAGCACTCGTTGATTATGATTGGAACACCAACAATTAGTGCCAGTGCTATAACAGCAATTAATATCCACTTTGTCCATGACTTTCTCATCATAGCATTTCCTCCCCGCTCCAAACATACGCCGTGTAGCGTCCGCCGCTGAGCTTAGTAATCTCGCCGCTTTTCAGCAGCTCTGCCAGCGCGCGCTGGACGGTGATCTGGCTGATGTCCGGGCATTTGGCTATGATTTCGCTCTTGGTGATCTTGCCGAGGTGATTCTTGATGATCTCTCGCACCCGGTCCGGCTTAGATAGCCCCTTTGTCGTCAGCAGCTCAATTCGGCTTTCAAAATCCCGGTAAGCCGCCGCCAGAACGCCCAGCATATAGGTCACGAAGGGCGCATAATCGTTCGTCCCCTCGTGCCAGTTGTAGGAGCTGGCTTGCAGGGATTCATAATAGGTCTCCTTGGTATCGGAGATCAGCTTTTCGATGCTGATATATTTGCCGACAAGATAGCCGGAGCGGTACAAAAGCAGCAGCGTCAGGAGCCTGCTCATGCGGCCGTTGCCGTCATTGAAGGGATGGATGCAGAGAAAGTCCAGAATAAAAATCGGGATCAGCAACAACGGGTCAAGCTCGGTGTCCTGCATGGCCGTTTGGAAGGCGTCGCAAAGTGCTGCCATTGCCCCCGGCGTTTCCCACGCAGAGACAGGCTCAAACCAGACGATCTTCCGGCCGTCCGGCCGTTCTTCGGCAATCACATTATCCGAGTTTTTGAAGCTGCCGCCGATGGACTTGCCGCTGAACTTGTACAGGTCCCGATGCAGCTGCAAAATGACTGTCGGCTTTGGCGGGATATAGTCGTGGCTCTCGTGGATCGTCGCCAGCACGTCACGGTATCCGGCGATCTCTTTTTCGCTGCGGCTCTGGGGCATGGTCTTTTCGCGGACGATCTTTTTCAAGCGGTCGTCTGTTGTGATGATGCCCTCGATACGGTTGGACGCTTCGGTGCTCTGGATCTTCGCAACCTCCAAAAGATTGGACAGCGCATCCGCTTTGGCCTCGATAAAAAGATTCTGCTGCCCCTTGTATTCGTGAATCTGCGTCAGGTAGGCCACGACCTCCGGCGTCAGCAATTTGTTGTATTCTGTTTTGAAGTTGAATGCTCTCATGCAATATCCTCATTCGGGTTTTAATTTCATCAAATCTCATCAAATGATGCAATTATAGTATACCCGTAAATTGTATCACCGTCAATCTTAATTTTGTCATTTCTTGTGCGATGATAAAATTGAGGTTGTCGCAAAAAAGGCAGTCCGTCCCTCATCGGCACGGACCGCCTTTTGCATTTTCAGAGCAGGCATGACAAGCTGCTTTTTTGCAGTTTGTATATGCACCTGCGATGGAAATGAGGGATTGCAAAGGGAACATCCCTTTGTCGCTGGGTTTCCAATAGGGGCGCGCAGCATCCCTGTTGGCACACGATTTTGCTCTGCAAAGTCTAGTGTGTTATACCTTTGCTTCCGGCTGACGCGGGAAAGGGGCTGGCTTCGCCATCTGCTGTACGGACAGATAGCGGTTGGCAGACGCTTTTCAGCGGCAGGAGGACAGGCGGATTTTGTGGTGTGAGATACAGTACAAACGCAGGATTTTTGAGAAGCAAAATCCGACTGGCCGGAAAAGGAAGCAGAGGTATATAAAGCCCCCGTCCCGCCGCAGCGATGTTCCTTCGTCTTACGGCATCTCCTTCCGAAGCGTATCCAGCGACTGTTCCTCCAGCAGCTTTGTCCGGTTCTCGCTCAGATGAAAATGTATCGCCGCGCCGGTCAGTGTGTGCTCGATATCGTCCGTGAAGCCAAAACGGTACAGCAAATATGTCTGCTCCCGCGGCTCCAGCTTATTCAGTGCCGCGTAAAGCTCCCACAGGGTTTCCGCTTTGATGAAAGCCTCCTCCGGAGACAGCGCATACGGATCAGCAATCGCCTCAATCCGCAGCAGCCGCTCATCGCCGGGCAGGATCTCATCAAGATGCACGCGCTCAAGGCCAAGACCCTCCACGCCGTCCTGCACTTTTGCGGTCGCCATGCGATACTCGAAGGACATCTGCGCCGTATGCACGAGGTCGAGCATAGCGTTCTTGATAGCAGGCGCGGCATAGGTCAGGAACCTGAGCTTCCGCGCCGGGTCAAAACCATCAACCGCACGCAGCAGACCGATGCTGCCCTCCTGCACCAGATCGTCCACGTCGATGTTCAGGTCGCTGCCCTCCAGCGACGAACTTCGGTATACTATGTCAGCAGTCTGCACGATGAAGCCCATATTCTTTTCAACAAGAAGCTCCCGCGCGGCCCCATCGCCCTTCTGAGCCAAGGCGCAAAGCCGCTCATTGGTCAAGCTGGTCGGATTCATCGCTTGCCGCCGTGCCGGTCATGGAGAGGAACAACTTCCTGACGTATGCCGTGTCAACACCGGGCAGATGGGAAACGGAGGCTGCCACCGCGTCCGCAATCTGCTCCTTTGTGATTTTTCGGTTCAGTCTTTGACCGCCCTTGGTCAACTCCGCATAGATGCTCTTCATCGCCTGCGCCGTAAGCTGGCGCGTGGGCGGCATCTCTGCCTCGGCTTCCTTTTTCACGGCGCGGACAGCCTTCATAAAGGAGTTCTGAATGGAGCTTAATTCCGCCTGATCGATTGGCGTCCGTAGGCTTTTGACTTCATCCGCGGCCTGCGGCACTGTGCCCAGCATGGACGAAACCATCGAATAAAGCTGATTCTGCGCGGCAAATCCGGATGTCAGCTCGTTATCCAGATACCGGGCGATCTGGTATGTGGTGTCGGCAAACTGCGGATTTTCCAGAAGGTGGCTGACGATTTTCGGATTGACCTTCTGCGTATAGAGATTCCGCGCCGCCTCGACGGAGAGGCCCAGCTCCGAGATATCATAGTTTTTGCGATCCGGCTCGTCCACCTCGCCCAAGAGGAAGTCGGTGGACACATCAAACGCGCGGGCGATGCGGATGATATTTTCGTCACCCA
>OGRO01000381.1_pt1 | contig 43465 bp, 36 predicted proteins | sample 1553451 | NCBI WGS metagenome assembly OGRO01 (sample SAMEA2580021, study PRJEB22360) | human gut metagenome | reverse complement strand
TGGGGATGCAGGACAGTTTTGGACGAAGCGGCAAACCAAAAGACTTATTAGCCCACTATCATTTGGATGCTTCAAGCATTGCCCAAAAGATCAAAGAAATCATGAAGTAACGAGAACTGCCATAGGGCAGTTCTTTTGACAATTTTGAAAAGTTTGTTATAATCCCTACTATAAAGATAGGTATTGATAAAGGAGGCATACATATGACTATCTACAAAAATGTTACAGAGCTCATCGGAAATACACCGGTAGTGGAACTGTCCAATCTGGAAAAGGAACAAGGATTGAAGGCGCAGTTGTTGGCGAAAGTGGAATTTTTTAATCCCGCTGGCAGTGTAAAAGATCGTATTGCGAAAAGAATGATTGAAAAAGCCGAAGAACAAGGCTTGTTGAAAGAAGGAGCTACGATCATTGAACCAACCAGTGGAAATACAGGAATCGGGTTAGCTTCTGTCTGTGCCTCCAAGGGATATAAAGCTATCTTCACCATGCCGGAGACAATGAGTGTAGAAAGAAGAAATCTTTTAAAGGCTTATGGAGCCAAGATTGTCTTAACACCAGGTGCCCAGGGAATGAAGGGCGCCATTGCCAAGGCAAAAGAACTACAGGAAAGTACACCGAATTCTTTGATTCCAAGTCAGTTTACCAATTTGGAAAACCCACAGGCACATTATGAAACAACCGGACCGGAACTTTGGGAACAAACGGATGGAAAGATCGATATCTTTGTAGCCGGTGTTGGAACCGGTGGAACAATCAGCGGTACCGGAAAATATTTGAAGGAAAAGAATCCGAATATAAAGATCGTTGCGGTAGAACCGGAAGGCTCACCGGTATTATCACAAGGGAAAGCCGGCCCACATGGCATTCAAGGAATTGGAGCTGGTTTTGTACCGGACACGTTAAATACAAAGATCTATGATGAGATCATTACTGTTACTAACGAAAATGCCTATAACACAGGTCGTGCCATTGCCCAAAAAGAAGGACTATTGGTGGGAATATCTTCCGGGGCCAGCGTATATGCAGCCATTCAATTGGCAAAACGCCCGGAAAATGAAGGAAAACGTATTGTGGCCTTAATGCCGGATACCGGAGAGCGTTATCTTTCTACACCGATGTTTACGCAGGAGTAAGTCAGAATTTATTTCTGGCTTTTTCTTTTGGTTAGATAGATGGCCAAAAGCCCACCTGTCAATTTAAATACGATAAAGAAAAAGGTTGTCTTTGTATCTGTCATGGCCGCAATAAAACCCATTTGTCCTCCTAAGGCATACGCACCGCTAACGCAAAAGGCAGCGTTGATTCTTTTGCCTTCCGGACTCATTTTCGGATACAATGGTAAGATCGCAATGGAACTACCTAAAGAAAGCAACAATCCAATTAAGGTCATTGTTTCGATACCGCAAAACCTTGCAAAGCTCTGTAGTGGCTTTTTGGCATAATGTAAAATGAGTTGACACAACACATGCGAGCCGGCAACAATCATTGTGATTTGAAAGACAAGCAATAATCCATCAAGTAAAATATTCATAGATACATAAGGTAGATGGAAGAAATAAGAAAGAAGTACGATTCCAAAACAAAGAAGACCGATGATTTCAATTCCCTTGGCCAAATATTGAAGAAGCCTCAGCAGCAAGCTTTTATTCTTCCATAATCCTAAAAATAAAAGTCCATAGATACAAAATAGTGGAATCAATAGGACAAAATCGATTTGTAAGGACAATAGCAGCAATATAGGAATGAGTCCTAATAAGCCATACGTAACACCTTCCATAAAAAGAGGGTGTTCTTTTGGCTTTAATTGACCTAAAAAGATAGGAAATTGAAAGCTGATCAGACATCCCAACGTGCTTGTTAAAAAGACACCGGTTAGAAAAAAGGTGGCAGGATCATGAATATAGCTTTGAATCAGCGGCAGACCGCCTAGATCGGGTGCCAATAAAGAGCCTATGATCACGCTGCTGGAAGGATGTAAGCGTAAAAAGGAAAGGTCTAACTGGTCGGATAAAGTGACAAACAGACAATAAAAACCTAATAAGGAAAGGCAGAGATTACCCATGGTGTTTAAAGCCTGGTCGATACATCCGGCCAATCCCCATTTTCCATTTTGAAGTTTATCGAGTAAACCTACTATCGCAAAAGTGATGAGAATGCATACAAATATATTCATGTGTCTATTGTATATGCAAAATGCATTATCGGCTATAGTAAACAGGTATTGGTAGACGACTGCGATTGGTTTTATAATAAAACTAAAGATAAACAAAGGAGGGGATCACCTTGATTACACATGATTTTAAAGGAGTGAAATTATCCGGTTTAGGCTTAGGTGCAATGCGATTACCCACTTTAGAGGGAAAAGAGAATCAACCAGATCAAGACAAAGTCAATGAAATGGTAGCCTATGCGATCAAACACGGTATCAATTATTTTGATACCGCATGGGGCTATCATGGAGGCCAAAGTGAAATTGTATTAGGCAATGCTTTAAAGAAATTTGATCGCTCGCAATATTTTCTGGCTGACAAATTTCCCGGATATGATTTAGATAATATGCCACATGTTGAAGAAATCTTTACTAAACAACTACAAAAGTGTCAAACAGAATACTTTGATTTTTATTTATTTCATAATGTCTGTGAGAAAAATATCGATGCGTATCTCGATCCGCAATATCAAATTTTAGACTATCTTTTAAAACAAAAGGAACAGGGAAGAATCCGTCATTTAGGTTTTTCCTGTCATGGAGAAATGCCGGTATTAAAAAGATTTTTAAAGGCTTACGGAAAACATATGGAGTTTTGTCAGCTGCAGATCAATTATGTGGATTGGAAATTTCAACATGCCAGAAAAAAGGTGGAACTGTTGGATCAATACGGTATTGATGTTTGGGTCATGGAGCCTTTGCGTGGTGGCAAGCTTGCCCAGTTAAAGCCGGAATATGAAAGTCGCTTACATGCGCTTCGTCCTACGGAAAGCATACCGGCCTGGGCTTTTCGATTCTTACAGAGCATACCACAGGTAAAGATGGTTCTTTCCGGAATGTCGAATATGCAACAGCTGCAGGAAAACGTTGAAACGTGGTCAACACAAAAACCTTTAAACGATTCGGAAAAAGAAGTCCTGTTTTCTATCGTAGAAGAGATGACAAAGAAGATCGTCGTTCCTTGTACTTCCTGTCGTTATTGTACTTCTCGTTGTCCACAGGGACTGGATATTCCAAAATTATTATCTTTATACAATGAACATGCCTTTAGTCAGGGAGGATTTATTGCCCCTATGGTTGTTTCTACCTTGAAAGATAAAGGGCCTGGTGCCTGCATACAATGTCATAGTTGTGAAAAAGTCTGTCCGCAACAAATTCATATTTCAGAAGTATTAAAAGATTTTACGGCTCTTTTACGATAAAGAAAAACAAGAAATGAATTAGACACTTTTCGCAATTAGTCCATAGAAAAACAATTTACAGTTGTGATATACTTCTTTCATGGAAACAAATAGACTACGTTTGGTTTTGTGTGATATTGACAGTACGCTGATCAATTCAAAGAGGGAATTAACCCCTCGTACGAAAGATATGATTGAAAAGCTGCATGCGCAAGGTGTGTATTTCGGCCTGGCTTCGGGAAGACCGGTCGATGAACTGCAGCGCTATGCGACAGGATGGGGGATTTCCTTTCCTTTTGAGTTTTTAATTGGTATGAACGGCAGTGAGCTGTGGGATGAAATTTATCAGAAGCAATACGATTACTATAAGTTAAAAAAAGAATGGATCCAGGAAATCCTGGAGGCTATGCATCCCTTTGAAGCCAATGCGTTCATTTATTTGGATGGCAAGCTGGTGGCACAAAGGATCGATGAAGCGATGAAGCATTCAGCTGTGACCTCACAAAAACCGATCCACGTGATCGAAAGTGATGCCGAGTTATATGCTTATGATAATGCGAAGATTATGTTTCGTATGAGTACTGAAGATACTCTGAAGGCCGAAAAGTATTTTAATGAACATCCCAATCCTTATTATAAGGCGTTTAAGACACAGACAACGCTGTTGGAATTTGCCGATCGTCGTATATCAAAAGGCTATACCGTTAAAAAGCTGGCTGATCTGTATGATTTTGGATTGGAAAATATTTGGGCTTTTGGCGATACGACCAACGACAACACGATGTTGGAAGTAAGTGGCAGGGGCATCTGTATGTGTAACGGAAGCGATGATACCAAGGCCATAGCGGATGAAATCACAGAATTTGACAATGACCATGATGGCGTAGCCAACTATATCGAAAAACATTTTTTCAGACATCAAGGAGGTTAGACCATGAAGAAAGTTGCATTAATGATCGATTCAAGTGCGGATATTACCAAAGAAAAGGCAAAAGAACTAAACCTTCATGTTTTGCGTATGCCTGTTATCGTAGATGGAAAGGAATACATGGAAGCAGAAACAATTACCGATGAAGAAGTGTTAGAGGCGTTGGAAGAACAAAAAAGTGTAAAAACGGCCCAGCCAATTGTCGGTGATATGATCAAAATGTGGGATGATTTGTTGAAAACACACGATGAGGTGTTTTATCTTCCCTTAACCAATGCGTTATCCGGCACCAACAAAACGGCAATCACGCTGGCAAAAAACTATGAAGGAAAAGTAACGGTTGTACAAAGTGAATTTGTATGTTATCCAACGGTGATCATGATGCAGATGGTCAAAGAGATGATTGAAAAAGGATATACCTGTGCACAGATCAAGGAAAAGATTGAAAACGAAGGTGAGCTTTTGGCTGTGCTGATTCCGGAAAAGCTGGATACATTAAAAGCAGGAGGTCGTATCTCACCGGCTGCTGCCGCCATAGCAGGATTATTGAAGATCGTTCCTTTATTGAATATTCGTCATGGTGCTATTGATTTAGAAGATAAGGTTCGCACCTTAAAGAAAGCTTATCAAAAAGGAATCGAAGTCGTGACAAAGGATGTGAATCCGGAGGATTATATCTGGATGGTTATCGATGCTTTTGATCCAAAGAAAAGCGAAGACTGTAAAAAGATGTTGGAGGAGGCCATCGGTCAACCGGTACAGCAGCACTCTTTTAAAACAGTCATCTTATCGCATGTAGGCAAGGGAACCATCGGTTTTGGACGCATCAAAAAGATAGAATATTAGAAAGGCGGAGCATTCCGCTTTTTTTACACCATAATTTAACATATTCATTTTAAATTCATCTTACAGTTCGTGCTTATACTGTCACCTATGAAAAATAGAAAAATACGGTATTTGTTTTCTTTTCTGTTTGCGTTATGTTGTATGGGATTGATGTTTATCATCTATACGTTGTCAAGTGAAGATGGATACGCCTCCGGACAACGCAGTGCCAATGTACAGGAAATCATCAAGGAAAACGTTCATGAATATATGGATTCAACAGAAATAGGACAGAAGCTTCACTATGGACTTCAATCTTTAATTGAAGCGATTTCTCCGGATGGGGATAACTGGTATCAGACCATTCGTGACATTGCCCATTTCAGTTTGTATTTCTTTCTTGCGCTTTTATTGTATATAACTTTTTCTATTGCCGGAATTTCCCGACTTTGGAAGATCATCTTATCTTCATTGATTTGTTTAGGCTATGCACTATTTGATGAATTTCATCAAAGTATGGTCATCGGAAGGATCAGTACGATGGACGATGTTATAGTGGATATGTGCGGAACTCTAATGAGTTTAGGACTTTGTTGGATCATATCTGCTTTCTGCGCCTGCCTTCGTTCAAAACCAAGGCCGAGATTGTAATTTAGTTAAAATAAGGTATAATTTGTTTAATCAAAATAAACTTTAAGGAGATGTGAACATGGAATGTAAACAATGTGGAAATAGTCTTCCGGAAAATGCTAAGTTTTGTCCGGAATGTGGTGCGCCTGTGCCGACCGATGATGTTGTCGAAGAAACACCATCCGCAAAAGAAAAGGTAGAAGTTGTAGAAGCAGTTATCGAAGAAGATCAAACAACAGAAGCGGAAGAACCGGTGCAAGATGTCGTGGAAGAAGTAGAGGAAACGAAAGAAGAAACGATCACTCAGGAAGAACCGGTTGAATCGGAAGAAGAAAAAGCACAAGCGGAAGAATGGTATTATGTCAGGGAAAGTCAATCGGCTGGACCTTTTACACTGGAGCAGATGATTGAACGAATTCGTGATGCGCAGATCAAAGAAGAAACTTTGGTATGGAAAGCCGGAATGGCTGACTGGCAGAAGTTAGAAGATACGGAATTAAAAGAATATCTTCCGACACCAGATGTAAAGCCGGAAGGAGATCAATGGTATTTTGTCGATGCCAACAATAAACAAAATGGTCCTTATACAGTGGAACAGATGAAAGGCTTGATTCAGGCCCATCAAATTTATGGAAATACGTTTGTATGGAAAACTGGGATGGCTGACTGGAAGCGTTTAAAAGATACAGAACTTGCTTCTTATGTGATGCCGGAAGCACCTAAACAGGAGAGTGCGCATCAAACTTTTACAAAAAAGCCGATCTATATTTCAGAAAGAAGCATTGGATTGTCCATCGTCTTAAGCATTGTGACATGCAGCATTTATTATTACTATTGGTTGTATACCTTGGCAAGAGATGTCAATGAATGTTGTAGAGCACAAAATAAATCTGGACCTGGAGAGCCGGGAATTGTCGTACTGTTGTCATTGATTACATGCGGTTTATACGGTATTTACTTTTACTGGAAAGCCGGGAAAGTGTTAAGTGAGCTAGAATTTGATAATGGATATAGAGTTTCCGATAACAGTATTATCATGTTAGTTCTTCCGTTCTTAGGCTTAGGTATTATTTCCATGGCCATTTGCCAAAGCACTTTAAACGATATTTGTCGTTACGGAAATGAGTAAAAAGATTATCAAGGTGACAGGAGTTGTTTTCGTATTGCTCCTGTTTCTTCTTTTTATCGGTGTATATTGTCCTATCCAAAAAATCTTTGGGATTCCATGTCCCGGTTGTAATATGACGACCAGTTTATATTATCTGCTTCAGGGAAATCTACAGGCTTCCATGTTTTATCATGCGATGTTGATTCCTACGATGGTCTTTGGCTTGTTGATTTTCTATTGCCATATCAAAAAAAAGAGAAAGTGGAAAGAGCGGTTACTATGGATGTGGGCCGGTTGTATGATTGTCTATTATATTTATCGTATGGTTTTTATTTTTCCAGATATTCCGATGGTCTATGATACCAACAGCATTTTCGGACAATTCTTCCATATTTCTTTATAATGGTAAACGGTAGGAAATCTATTTATAAGGCCGTTCAGTGCAGAAAAGGAAGTAAATAGGTTGACAACCTTTTCTAATCTGCCTATAATGAGCACATACAAGTAAATTAGTTGAAGATAGAGGTAGCGATGCGTCAGAGTACTGTAGGGAGCCGGCGGGCTGTGAAATACAGGAAAGGTAATCATCGCCGAAGGAAATGATATGGCGATGTCATTTCTTGGGGCTTTGGGAAATACCCAATGCACTCCTTCGCAAGAAGAGGGGTTATCTGAAAGGCGAAAGAACCAAGGCCATATGGATAACACATATGGTCTTTTCTATTTTCAACCTAAATTAGGAGGAAAAGAGATATGAAAAAATTACTTGCAGCATTAGCCGTTGGAACATTGGCTTTGGCCGGTTGTTCAAGTGGTACAGACAGTGCCAATGATGACACGTTTACCGTAGGAATGGAATGCGGTTATCAGCCGTTTAACTGGCAAACATCCGATGCCCAAACCGACTCTGCCGTTGAGATCAGCGGCGGTGGAGGATATTGTGATGGATATGATGTAATGATGTCACAAGCCATTGCCGATGAATTAGGTCAAAAATTAGAAGTGAAGAAAATTTCATGGGATGGTCTGCAGCCTGCTTTGGATTCTGGAGAAATTGATGCGATCGTTGCCGGTATGACAGCTAGTGATGAGCGTGAAGAAGGAATCGACTTTACAACGCCTTACTACGAAAGTGAAGGAATGGTCATGATCGTTCGTGCTGACAGTGAAATGGCCGGCTATACAGATATCCAGGATTTCTCCGGTCATAAAGTAATCGGACAGAAAAACACCAACTATGATACCGTTATCGATCAAATCGAAGGTGTTGATCATCAGACACCACTTGCGACGTATCCAGAATTAGTAGCCGCTCTACAAAATGGAGTAGCCGATGGTATAACAGCGGAAATGCCGGTTGCCGAAGGTGTTGTAGCCGCCAATCCAGGACTTGCGATCGTACAGTTTGCAGAAGGACATGGATTTGATGTAGATACAACTGTATCGATCGGATTGAAAGAAGGAACGCGTGATTCTGATTTCTTCAAGAGTGTACAAGACGCATTAGATTCCATCAGTCAAGATACAAGAAATGAATATATGAAAACTGCGGTTGAAAACGCACCAACCGAAGAATAGGAAGGTTTGATGATCCATGAGTATCGATTTTGGAAGGGCATATGAAATATTTATAGAGAATTGGAGCTTGTTTTCTTACGGTATCCAAAATACTCTTTTATTCGCAATCGTTGGTACGGTTGTCGGGCTGATCCTGGGATTGATAACCGGAGCCTTGCGTGCAATTCCGGAAGATCCCATGGATTCATTTCCTGTTAAGATTTTAAAGAAGCTTGCGAAATGGATCGTAGGATTCTATGTCTGGTTTTTTAGAGGCACACCGATGATGGTACAGGCCTTGTTCTTTTTCTACTTGCTTCGTCCTATTTTAGGATGGACAGGTTTCTCGGCCGGTTTGATCATCATCTCGGTTAATACCGGTGCTTATATGGCAGAAATCATTCGTGGTGGTATTCAGTCGATCGATGCCGGACAAAGTGAAGCGGCAAAATCCCTGGGGATGACAACGTTTCAAACGATGGTTTCCATTATTTTTCCGCAAGCCATTAAAAACACCTTCCCGACGATTGGAAATCAGCTGATCGTCAACATCAAAGACAGCTGTATGTTAAATGCGATCCAGGTAACAGAACTATACTTCCAGTCTTCTTCGGTAGCCGGAAGTAATATGAAATTTGCCGAAGTTTACTTTTTGGAAATGGTGATGTACCTTGCCTTAACAACGATCGCAACATTGATCCTGAATGCTGTGGAAAGAAAAATCAACAAGACAAAGACAGTAACAATCAAGGAAAACTGTGCATAGGAGGTTTGTATGGAAACAGTCATTCAAGTACAACATTTGAAAAAACATTTTGGGGATCTTCAAGTTTTAAACGATATCGACTTTGAAATCAATAAAGGAGAAGTGGTTACGATTATCGGATCCTCCGGTTCGGGAAAAAGTACGCTTCTTCGCTGTATCAACTTGTTGGAGATTCCGGATGGCGGAAACATCTTATATAAAGGAACAGATATTTTAAGTGGCAGGCTTCCTTTGACAACCTATCGTTCCAAAGTGGGAATGGTTTTTCAAAGCTTTAATTTATTTGCGAATAAGACCGTTTTAGAAAATTGTATGATCGGCCAGATCAAAGTCTTAAAACGTTCGAAAGAAGAAGCACAAAAAATTGCCATGCAGCACTTGGAAGAAGTCGGTATGCAGAATTTTGCCGATGCCAGTTCGACACGTTTATCCGGTGGACAAAAGCAACGTGTGGCGATTGCCCGTGCTTTATGTATGGATCCGGAAGTCTTATTGTTTGATGAACCAACATCTGCGTTAGACCCGGAAATGGTTGGCGATGTTTTAGAAGTTATGCAGACACTAGCCAAAGAAGGCTTGACAATGGCTATTGTGACCCATGAGATGCAGTTTGCCAAAGATGTCAGTGATCGTGTGATCTTTATGGACAAAGGTGTCATTGCCGAAGAAGGAACGCCACAGCAGATTTTTGAAAAACCGCAGCACCAGCGTACAAAACAATTCTTATCACGTTATTTTGACCGTTAAAAACGGTCTTTTTTTGTGGTTTATCATTTTGAAAACAGTTACATTTTTCAATTCTGTTACAATCCAAATTTCATAAAAACTTAACAGCTTTTTTTCTTCTTTTTCGACGGGCATTGTGTTATATTTAAAGTGCTATAGAATGGTTAAAGATTGTTCTTAGGAGGAATACATATGGTTAGAAGAATCGGTATTTTAACCTCAGGAGGAGACTCACCGGGGATGAACGCAGCCATACGAGCTGTCACAAAAGTCGGTTTGAACAGTGGCCTTGAAGTATTCGGTATCTATAATGGATACAAAGGAATGGTAGAGGGCTATATTGAACCGATGACTCGCGAAACGATTCGTGAGATTGTCAACCGCGGAGGAACGATTCTTGGATCGGCCCGTTTACCGGAGTTTAAAGATGAGGAAGTTCGCCGCAAGGCCATTCATCAGCTTTCCAAACGAGGCATTGAGGCCGTTGTTGTTATCGGAGGAGACGGTTCGTATCGTGGTGCCTTGTCGTTGACAGAAATGGGAATCAACTGTATTGGTTTGCCGGGTACGATCGATAACGATATCACCTGTACAGATTTCACGATTGGATTCCATACGGCATTGGAAACCGTTGTCGATGCAATCGATAAACTGCGTGATACATCAAATTCTCATCATCGCTGTTCTATTGTTGAAGTTATGGGAAACCGTTGTGGAGATCTGGCCCTTTGGTCAGGAATCGCATCCGGAGCCGATATGATCGTGACCAGTGAAACCGGTTTTGATGAAAATGACGTTTTGGATCGCTTACGCGATTTGGATATTATACGAAAGAAAAAACATGCGATTGTCGTGATTTCCGAGAAGATCACCGATGTCGATCAGTTTGCCAAGAAAGTGACATTGAATACAGGTTTTTCAGGAAGGGCAACTGTATTAGGCCACATTCAGCGTGGTGGTTCACCATGTCCATATGATCGTATGTTGGCTTCTCAAATGGGAGAAAAAGCAGTAGATCTTTTAATGCAGGGCATTGGAGGACATTGTGTCTGCATTCGCGACAATAAGATCGTATCTTACCCGATCGAAAAGGCACTGAGCATGCCTGCTGAATCTCGTAAGCCATTACAAAACTTATTTGAACGATTAGTTTAGAAGGAAAAAAGGAAGGAATCGAAAAAAATTATGTGTATTAGTGACAAGAAGACAAAAATTATTTGTACGATCGGTCCGGCCAGTGAAGATAAGGAAACTTTGAAGAAACTGGTTTTGGCCGGTATGAACATTGCCCGTTTGAACTTCTCTCATGGAAGTTATGAAGAACACGGCAATCGAATCAAATTGATTCGTGAGGTATCTAAAGAATTGAACAAACCTATTGGTATCTTGTTGGATACAAAAGGTCCGGAAATTCGTTTAGGTGATTTTAAAGATGGCGGCTGCCAGTTTAACGAAGGTGACGTTGTCAAAATCGTTAAAAAGGAAGTAGAAGGAACACATGAACAGTTTACACTGCGGTGTCCGGAAGTCTTCCACGACGTAAAAGCCGGTGACTGCATCTTAATGGATGATGGAAAATTAAAAGTGACGATTCTGGAAGTAACAGAAGATGAGATTCAGGGACGTATTGAAAACCCTCACTTCTTAAAGAGCCGTAAAGGATGTAACTTGCCAGGTGTTGTATTAAGTATGCCTTTCATTTCGGAAAAGGATGAAGCTGATATCCGTTTTGGGTGTAAACAAGATGTGGATTATATCGCAGCCAGCTTTACACGCCGTAAAGATGATGTATTGGCCATTCGTAAGATCTTGATTTCTGAAAGAAAAGACAACATTCAGATTTTCCCTAAGATCGAAAACCAGGAAGGTTTTGATAACCTGCGTGATATTTTGGAAGTCAGTGACGGTGTCATGGTTGCCCGTGGTGACTTAGGTGTTGATGTCAGCCTGGAAATGGTTCCGATTTATCAGAAACAGATCATCTCAATTGCCAATGAATTAGGTAAACCAGTTGTCACAGCTACACATATGTTGGAAAGTATGCAGGAAAACCCACGTCCAACACGAGCAGAAGCCAGTGATGTTGCCAATGCGATCATGGATGGTACAGACTGTATCATGTTGTCAGGAGAAAGTGCTGCCGGTCATTATCCGGTAGAATGTGTACAGACAATGCACCGTATCGCCGATGCGATCGAGCCTATGATTCCTTATCAGCAACGTTTAAAACAAGGAATTCGTACTTCACGTAATTCTTTGAACGATGCCATTGGTGTCAGTGCTGCCGATACATCCATTGCGTTGGATATCAAATGCATCATTGCCTTTACACAGAGTGGTCTAACAGCTCGTCGTTTAGCACGCTTTAGACCACAAGCTCCAATCATCGGTGTATGTTTCGATGAAGTTACGGAAAGAGCTATGCTTCCAATCTTTGGTGTAGAGCCATATTTCAGCGATATTCAGAACACACGCGAAAATGATGTGGATTTGGCAAAGAATATTGCCTTGATGAAGGGCTGCCATTACGGTGATTTCATCATTGTTGTTGCCGGTTATCCGGAAGGACACGGGGCAACAAATATGATGCGTATTGTCGAAATCACAGAAAACTAAGTAATCACAATTAGCTATGAATGAGTAGAAAAACGAAAGTTCATAGCTTTTTTCATTTTCACGGCCTATAATATAAACAATAAATGAACAGTTTAACAAATGAGTCATTTAATCTGTTAGAAAGGGTTTGTATGCGAAGAATCGATATTCCCAATCAAGAAAAAGTGTATGTAGGAAAGGTGATTGAATTTTCTCGAAAGCAAAATAATTTCACCATTGATGCCATAATTGATGGCATTTGTTCAAAACAAACATATTATAAACTTCAAAAAGAACCCTTATCCGAAAGTGAATATTATGATCAATTATTGGAAAGAGTTGGTTTGTTTTATGACTATGATTCACAGAATCCTATATCCTTGGATGGCTTATGGAATGCTTTTTGTGAACAAGAATGGAGTCTGTTTGATCAAGAAATCCAAGGATTAAAAGAGCAGATTATAAACCCAGATGTTTATCAATACGTTTTAAGCGGCGCCATTCAATGCATCGAGCAGAAACAAGACATAGCGTATGCAAAACAACTTTTACCTTTATTACATGATGACTTAAAAGAAATCGTTTCTTATTTTGTATTATGGAAAATCTATGAATCTTATGTGCAGTATAAAGAAGATGTATCGTATCTTTCCTTAAAAACGGAAATCAATCAGTGTCAGTATTTGTTCTTACTGATCAAAAATGAACAATATTATGATGCATCGGTATTATGTGAAAAATTACTGCAGAGCACAAAGGGAAAGAATCATGATTTGGCTAGGATCGCCAAACTCTTTTTACTACTGGCAATTCAACCGGAAGATTTTGTAACACAGTGCGAATGGATTCAAAAGAATGAACAATTGACAGCGGATTCCTTTCATGCTTATGAATTGTTATATGTGACAGGTATCTTTTATTACAAACAAGAAAACTACAAGAAAGCCTGGTCGTATTTCATTCAACTTAAAGACATTCCTCAGTTTCACATACCGGTCTTACTCTTTTTATATCATATGGAAACCATTACATCCTATGTGCTGGATAAACATCCTATACCGGATACAACAGAAAAAGACATGAAAGTTTTACTGACATATTATGAAATGAAATATAAAGGTGATTCTTTACAGGAATTAGAAAAATATTTATGGACTGAGTGCCGAAAAGTGATCCAATGTTTTTATCCACCTGAATTGGCACAAAAGATCATACAAGATGAACTATTCTGGATTGCCCAACAAACCGGAAATAAAAGTCGATATTATCAGTTTAATAAAATAGACTATTCAATCAATACATAAACAATTAGACGTTTTGAAAAGAAAATGTCTAATTTTTTTTATTCTTTTGAAAGCTTTGATACAGTGAAGCTGTAAGGAGAGATTTCATGGCAACAATATTTACTATAAATAAAAATAATGTATATGCTCAATTAAAAGCTAAAATCAAACAAATTAAAACATTTCAAGTTTTGACAACATTCTTTCTGGCCTTTTACACTGTTTCTTTATATACACTGATCGTATGGATTCAATCTTTTGTAGATGCCTTATCAAAGAATCATGAAAGTAACTTCTCGCTAGAACAATTACTCCTCTTTATGATCTTTTTGATTGTATTATCGGTTACCGGCTTTATATCCCAGTATTTCTTTAATCAGATACCTGTCAGGGCAAAAAATTTGTTTCTAAAAGAAATGTTTAACGAAGTGTTAACACAACCGGTTACATATTGGAATACACATTCCTTAGCCAATATATTTTCTTTATTTCAAAATGACTGTGTTTCTTTTGCGCAGATTGTATCGGTAAATTCGGTCATCTTTATTTATCAATCCTTTACCTTACTTATTTGTATAGGGTTAATGTTTTATACACAAGGTGTATTGGCATTGATTTTAATTGTATTTGTACTGGTTTGTTTTGGGATCACCGGTCTTTTAAGTCGATGTATCTCCCAAGAGAATCAAAAAGTCTTTCGATGTAAGGAAACATTAAGTCATATTTTGATGGAGGGACTAGAAAATCATCGTGTGATTTTGACTTTATGTAAACAAAATTTGTTTGTGAATCGATTGAACATATTCTTAAAAGACAAGCTTCAAAAAAGAGAAGAGAAAGCGGCTTTATATCAGTCACAATATATGACGATTTATATTATTTTGACTTTGGTTTTACCTTTTTTAAGTTTAGTTTTAGGTCTTTATTTTGTATCTCTACAATGGATGAGCATTGGACAGGCATTAAGTATGTATGCCTTAAGTTCACAGCTTCAAGAGCCAATTCGACAGGTGGCCCAAGTTCGTATGAATCGATTAACGGCCATTGAACTTTCCAAACGAATTACTGTTCTATTAAGAAAACCGTCAACATCAAACAAAGAAATCGATACGATTACATCCTTTACAATGCGAGATGTTTCTTTCTCTTATGAAGATAAGAAGGTGTTACATAATTTCAATTTAACAATCAAACCAGGTAAACACCTTTTAGTCAAAGGAAAGAGTGGCAGTGGAAAATCGACTTTACTTTCTTTGATGATGCGTTATCTGGATGGCTCAAAAGGGACGATTTGTGCCAATGGAATTGATATAGGGAAAATAAAAGAGGAAAGCTATTATCAACACATTTTGACGGTCGATCAAAAGCCATTGATTTTCCATGATACACTTATAAACAACATAACCTTAGAAGATGAATACTCCCTGGAAGAGATTCATGAAGTCATATCGGTTTGTCAGTTAGAAGAATTGGCTGCAGAAAAGAAAGAAGAGATCATTGATTCTGGTTCGATCAGTGGTGGACAGGCGCAGAGGATATCCATTGCGCGTATGCTGCTAAGAAAACCGTCAATCTTATTGATGGATGAGCCAACCAGTGCTTTGGATGAAGATACGGGAACAAAGCTGGCTTTGGCATTGAATCAGTATGCGAAAAAATACGGAATAACTTATGTTGTGGTATCGCACAAGAAGGATATCATGTCCATCTGTGAAAATGTCATCGAACTGGAATAGAAAAGAGTAAGGCTTTTGGCCTTACTCTACTGCTTTTAAGGATTCAACCATTTGAATCTTTTTTAATTTAAAGGACATAAAGAAGTTAATGATCAATGTAAAGATCATGGTCATCGCAAAACTAATCAAATAAGATTGTGGAAGGATCGTTCGACCAAACATCACATCATCCATTTCGGCTAAATTCATGATCAGATGATGAAGGCCGATACCGATAAATAATCCTAATAGGGAACCTATGATCGATAATAAGATCCCTTCTCGATTGACATATTGGTTGACTTCTCGTTTTGTGAAACCTAAGACTTTGATCGTTGCGATTTCGCGGACTCTTTCGCTGATATTGACATTACTTAAGTTATACAATACCACAAAGGCTAATAAGGCGGCACTGATGACCAATACCACAACGATAAAGGAAATGCTGCTGATCATATCAGTAAAGTTTTTCTGTAAGGATGAATAGAAAGTAACACTTTCTACGCCATTAACTTCCATCAATCGATTTCCTAATTCTTTTTCAAAGCTCTCACTTTGATCCTTTGTTTTGATCATGTAGATCGTATTCACATCGATACTTTGACTGAGTGTGTTGAAGTAATCTTTTGTCATGTAGATATGATGACCTACATAGTTTTCAAAGATGCCGCTGACCTTGATTTCCAGATCTTTATCATCACTGGTGATTTGGAAAGTATCTCCTGTTTCAAGATTTAACTTATCGGCAAGCTTCTGAGAAAGCAGTACGCCTTGATTGGTTAAAGATAAAGAATCATCCTTCATTGTTTTTAAAGTGGTAAACGCATCAAAATGATCTAAATCCTCAATGATGTGTGAAGTGATAGTCTGATCCTCTCCTTCGATATTAACTGTACCGGAGAATTGTTGTTCTTCAAAGAGAGCATCCACACCTTTTAAATCTTGAATCTGGTCGGCTAAGAACTTACTTTCTTGAGTGGCCGAGATCGTGGCATTATAGTGATAGATGTTGCCATATTGTTGTTGGGCAATATCACCAATACTGTCATTGATTCCAAATCCGGCTACCAACAAGGCCGAACAGCCGGCAATACCAATGACGGTCATAAAGAAACGTTTCTTGTAGCGGAAGATATTTCGGGCGGTGACTTTATGTAAAAAGGTCAGTCGATTCCACAAAGGTTTGATACGTTCCAATAAGATTTTCTTTCCGGCTTTGGATGCTTTTGGACGCATTAGCTGGCTTGGAACTTCCATGAGTTCGGCATAAATCGAATAAATCGTAGCCAGTAAAGTAATTCCGGTTACAGAACCGGAGGCCAGTAAAATCAAACCTGGCTGTGATGCGAAATGAATGGTCTCTAAATTATATAACATATTCCATGCGGTAAAGATCACAGTTGGAAAGACAATCATACCCACTGCACATCCAATGGCGGAGCCTATAATGCTGGCAATCAGGGCATAGATTAAATATTTGCTGGCGATTTGTATCTTAGAATACCCCAAAGCCTTTAAAGTACCGATTTCATTTCTTTGTTCATCAACCATTCTTGTCATGGTTGTCATACAAACAAGGGCAGCCACCATAAAGAAGAAGACAGGGAATACCGCAGCAATTCCATCCATTCGATCGGCACAGGCGCCATAATCTCGGTATGAGTAATGGGAGCTACGATCCAGTACCATCCATTCGCCGTTCAATTCATCCACTTGTTTTTGGGCTTCATCGATTTCTTTTTGTACTTCCTGTTTTTGAGAATCTAACTCCTGCTGCCCCTCTGTCAACGCCTGGCGTCCGCTTTCTAAATCTTGTTTGGCACTTTCCAGTTGTGTTAAACCAGTTTCATATTGTTGTTGGGCTTGTACAAGCTGGTTATAAGCTGTCTCAAGCTGGCTTTGGGCAGCTAATAAGGCATCACGATTTGCCAACAGTTCCGGTTTTTGTTGAATCGCTTGTTGAATGTTTGCTTCCTGCGTTTGAAGTTGTGCATATTGTGTTTGTAAGGATTGTTCCTGATTTACTAAATATTCATAGCCTTGGATTGTTTGATCAATTTGTGCCAGCTGTTCTTCCAGGGTGGCCTTAGTTTGATTCAATGGATCTAAAAGTTCAGAATCCGGTGGTAAAGAAGCAATTTGATCTTCCAGCTGTTTTAGCTGTTTTTCTAATTCCGGTTTTATTTGAAGCGCTTGATCATACATTGGCTGTAGTTGTGTTTTTTGTGCCTGTATTTGTTCCAGACCACTTTGCAATTGTGCAAGTCCTTCCTGTACAGCCGGAAGATTGGCCTCGGCCTGATTGATCTGTTCCAGCGCCGCATTTAAAGTCGGCAGATTTTCTAACGCCTTTTGACCGGCATAGTATTCCTTCCATCCGGCATCCAACTGTGCTTTGGAGTCTGCCAATGTTTGTTCACTCTGTTGAATCTGTGCACTGCCATCTCCAATTTGTTGACTGGCTTCATCCAATTGATTCTGTGCATTTTGAATTTCACTGTTAAACTCTGCTTTGGCATCATCCACAGCGGCCTGGCTTTCTTCTAAACGAATCTTGATTTGTCCATCGGCCATGTCTTCCAATCTTTTTACCACAGGATCGATGATATCAAAGTATTCTTCATCGTAGGAATTGTACGCTTTAGCACCTTTGACAAGTACATCGGCTTCTGTATAGTATTCGGATTTGATGTTTTCTTGCGGCACAAAAACAAACCCATTTAAAGTACCGGAACCGATCGAGCTGCTTCCTTTTTGATAACTCAAATACGTTGGTGTATAACAAGTACCGACGATCGTATAAGTATCCTGTTGCAGAGAATCACTGATTGGCGTATCAGTGCCACTGGTCAATGTGATCTTTTCACCGATCTCTAAATTTCCAAAGAGTGTATTGGTGGCACTGGCAGCCTCAATCAAGCATTCATTTTCATTTTCCGGCATGCGTCCATCCACCAAACGAATCGTATTGACTTCCTGCTGATCGGGAAGCGAGAAAAGCTTTAATACCAATTGTGTATTTTCTTTTTTGGTCAGCACATCCATCGTATAGAGGCCCTGTACGCGATCCACACCTTCTATTTTGGAAATCGCATCGATATCCTCTTTCGTTAACCCTAAGGTCGAATAGATTTGAATGTCCTGTAAATTTTGTTGGTCAAAATATTGATCGGCAGAATACTTCATGTCGGGAGCGGAGGCTTTTACGCCCGCAAAAAAGGCAACTCCAATCGCAACGATCGAAAGAATGGAAAAGAATCGTCCAAAAGAGCTTTTGATCTCGCAGAAGATATTTTTTAAAAACGTTCCAGGCATCAGTATTCAATCTGATCAATATCCATTGGAGAGGGATTGATTTCAATCGAGTCGATCTTTCCGCTCTTTACTTTGATGACTTTATCGCCCATCGGCGTTAAGGCAAGATTGTGTGTGATGACAACAACCGTCTTTTTTTGTTTGCGACAAGTATCCTGTAAGACTTTTAAGACTTGTTTTCCTGTTTTGTAGTCAAGAGCCCCTGTTGGTTCATCACAAAGTAAAAGCTTTGGATTTTTGGCCAGTGCTCTGGCAATCGCAACACGTTGTTGTTCACCACCGGAAAGTTGACTCGGAAAGTTATCCATTCTTTCTTCCAATCCAACAGATCGTATGGTTTCTTCTATATCTAAAGGATTTTTACAAATTTGTGTGGCAAGTTCTACATTTTCTTTGAGAGTTAGATTTTGTACCAGGTTATAAAACTGAAAGACAAAACCGACATCATAGCGACGATACAGTGTCAGCTCTTTTTCGTTATAGGCACTGATCGTTTGATGATCGACGATGATCTTTCCTTCGGTGACAGTATCCATACCGCCTAAAAGATTTAAGATCGTACTCTTACCGGCTCCACTGGCACCGGCGATAATGACAAACTCACCTTGATCAATGGAAAAAGATACGCCATCCAGCGCATGAATCTTGATTTCTCCCATTGTATATGTTTTTCTGACATCCTCAAATGTAATAAAACCGGCCATAAAAACACCTCTGTATTGTTACTACAATTATAGCATGGCCCTGTTAAAATGACAGGGGGAATTTTGGGATTCCAAGGGACGCACGATTGAGAAAAGCCGGATATCGTGATACCATATAGCCAAAGGATGGAGAATCAAAATGAAAGTAAGAGTATTGACAGATAGTGGCTGTGGCTTGACCAAAGAAGAAGCGGCACAGTACCACTTGGATTATTTGCCTTTACAGGTCATTGTAGAAAATAAGACGTATTTAGACGGTATCGATCTAACGACAGAACAGTTATATGATTTGATCGATAAAGGCTATTTACCGCAAACCAGCATGCCACCTTTAGGCATGATCGAAGAGCTTTTTGATCAATATAAAAAAGAAGGCGTGACCGATGTTGTGGCAGTCACGTTATCCAGCGGTTTATCGGGGACCAATCAGGCTATACAGGCCAGTGCCAAATGGCATGAAATCAAGGTACATACACTTGATATTTATACGACATTAAGCGTAGAAAAATATTTGGCGATCAGTGCTGCCAAGTTAAATGATAAAGGTTATGTACCAGATGAAATCATTCATCGTTTACAGGCTGTCGTAGAGCATTCACAGGGCTTTTTGATTCCGGAAGACTTGAATCATTTAGCTCGTGGTGGACGTTTGACACCGATGGCTGCCAAATTGGCCGGCATGTTGAAAATTAAACCGATTCTTGAAGTCAGCAAGAACTCGGAAGGAAAAGTAGGGACCTGCGATAAGGTTCGTACCATGGCCAAAGCTATTTCCAAGGCGGCTAAGCTGACTGCCAAGGGTGCCAAAGAGGCAGGAGATTGCGTATATTTTGTCCTGGATTCCGCATCGGAAGAAAACGCAAAGCTATGCGTGGAAGAATTACAGGCTTTGATCGGAAAAGATGTCAAGATCGAAAGAGAATCGATCTGCAGTGTCATTGCCGCTCATACCGGACTTGGTTCGGTTGCTTTTCAGTATTGTAAAAAGGTGAAGGGGGCCGATTAAATGAAAATCGCATTTGTAACGGATACCGGTACCGGACATGATCCGGACTATTGGAAAGAACGGGGAATCTATTGTCTTCCTTTACAAATCGAATATAACGGGAATTCCTATGATGAGTATGTCACTATTCCCTATGCCAAGGTTATTGAAAATCTACATGAACAAGTTTTGATGAAGACAAGTCTGCCAAAACCAGGTTTGATGGAAGATCTTTTTGAAGATTTAAAAAAGGAAGGCTATGATGCCATATTCTGTGTACCTATCTGTAAAGGTTTATCCAGCACGTATGATACCTTGGAAATGATGGCCAAGGAAGCCGATTTACAGTTTTATGGCGTAGATTGTTACGTCACGGCGGTTGTACAGGGTAGAATGATCGAGATTGCCAAGGAGATGATTGAATCCGGTCATACGATTGAAGAGACTATTGCCCGTCTGGAGCGTATTGCCCAAAGCTGTGAAACCATTTTATTGTGCGATGATCTTCAACATATGAAACGTGGTGGAAGATTGACACCGACAGCCGCTGTCTTAGGCGGTTTGTTAAAGATCAAGCCGGTTTTGTATTTAGATAAAAAGACAAAGGGGCGTGTTGATGTCTTGGCAAAAGTCAGAACGATGTCAAAAGCCCAGGATCGTGTGATTGAATTTATAAAGGAAAAAGGTGTTCTTTCGGATTTTACTTTTATCGTAGCCCATGTCAATGTATTGGATGCGGCCGTTGATTATGCACAAAAAATACAGAAGTCATTTGATGGCGCTAAAGTAAAGATCATTGATTTGGTCAGTGCCGTAGGCATTCATACCGGTTTAGGATGTCTGGCTTTACAAGTCTTTAATGAAAATGCATAATAGAAAGCCCTCTGTTTGATGGAGGGCTTTTGTCAGACATAAAGATAAAACAAAAAAAATAGAACTTGTTCAAGATTTTAAATCTTGGCAAGTTCTATCTTTTTTTATTCTAATTCGAAGGCACCGGTATATAACTGATAGTACGTTCCTTTTTGTTGGATCAAATCATCATGGCTTCCTCGCTCAATGATTCGACCATTTTCCAATACCATGATCGCATCACTGTTTTGAATCGTACTCAAACGGTGGGCAATGACAAATACTGTTCGTCCCTGCATCAGCTTATCCATACCATCCTGCACGATACGTTCCGTATGTGTATCGATGGATGAAGTGGCTTCATCCAAAATCAATACCGGTGGATTGGCAACGGCAGCACGGGCAATGGACAATAACTGCTTCTGTCCCTGTGAAAGCGATGTGCCGGAGCCTGTGATCATCGTTTGATAGCCATGATCTAAATGCTTGATGAATTCATGCGCATTGGCAAGTTTAGCCGCTTTGATACATTCATCATCACTCGCATCCAGTTTACCATATCGAATGTTATCCATGATCGTTCCGGTAAATAAGTTTGTATCCTGCAATACGATACCTAAGGAACGTCTTAAATCATCTTTTTTAATCAGCTTGATATCAATACCATCGTAAGTGATCGATCCGTTCTGAATGTCATAGAAACGGTTGATCAAATTGGTGATCGTTGTCTTACCGGCACCGGTTGCACCGACAAAGGCAATTTTTTCACCTGGTTTGGCAAATAGATTGATGTCGTGTAAAATCGTTTTCTTTTCATTGTAGCCAAAGATGACATCGTGGAAACGTACATCCCCTTTTAATGGAACCAGTTCAACACTGCCATCTTCTCTTGGGTGACGCCAGCACCAATGTCCGGTATTTTTATCCGTTTCGCTAAGCGAGCCATCTTCATGAATTTCCACATTGGTCAAAGTGACTTTTCCATCATCGACTTCGCTTGGTGTATCAATCAGTTCAAAGATACGAGAAGCACCGGCAGCGGCCATGACAACGGAGTTGATCTGTTGCGAGATCTGACCAATCGGGTTATTGAAGGAACGGTTCAATTGTAAGAAAGCCGCAATCGTACCTAACGTTAGACCGCCGATTCCATTGAGTGCCAGCAACGATCCGATAATGGCAGTCAAAACATAACTTAAATAGCCTAAGTTTCCGATGATCGGCATCAAAATGTTGGCATACATATTCGCATTGGCACTGGCCTTGAATAACTGATCGTTGACCACATTAAAGTCTTTTAAGCTTTGTTCTTCATGACAGAAGACTTTGATGACCTTGCTTCCTTCAACCATCTCTTCAATAAATCCGTTGACTTTACCTAAATCATCCTGCTGGGCACGGAAATAACGGCCGGAGCGGGAAGTGATAAAACGAGATACGATGATCATGATAACCGCCATCACGATCGCCACGATTGTCAAAGGGATGTCTAAGATCAACATGGAAATCAATACTGAAATCATGGTCACGATACTTACGATCATCTGCGGTACTGCCATCGTCAACAACTGACGAAGGGTATCGGTATCGTTGGTATAGATCGACATGATATCACCATGCGCATGGGTATCAAAATAACCGATCGGCAAGGTTTCCATATGTTCAAACAAGTGGTCACGAGTATCACGTAAGGTACCTAAGGCAACATTCAACAGAATACGGTTGTATAAATAGGTACAAAGAATACCGGCCACATAAATGCACAACAATGTCAATAATGCTTGTACTAACGGTCCAAAATCCGGTGTATCCTGACTTAACATCGGTACGATATAGACGTCAATCAAATCTTTTAGGAAAGTGGATCCATATACATTGGCAAAACAGCTAATTAAAATAAAGATCAAGATAAAGAAGCAGGCCAGTTTATAATTTGAAATCGTGACTTTGATGATGCGGGAAAGTCCGTTGTTTTTTGTCTTATTCACTTAAACTGCCTCCTTTCTGTTGTTCCTGGAAAGTTTCACGATAGAGCTTGTTGGTCTTCAACAATTCTTCGTGTGTTCCTAATCCGGAAATATGTCCTTCATCCAACACAAGGATCTGATCCGAGTCCTGAATGGAACTGACACGCTGTGAAATGATGATCCGTGTCGTATCCGGAATTTTTTCCATGAAAGCCTGACGAATCAAGGCATCGGTTTTAGTATCGACAGCGCTGGTCGAATCATCCAAAATCAAGATCTTTGGCTTTTTCAAGATCGCACGAGCGATACATAAACGCTGACGCTGTCCACCGGAAACGTTGGTTCCACCTTGTTCGATGTACGTATTGTATTTATCCGGCATCTTCTGAATAAATTCATCTGCCTGTGCCAATTTACAAGCTTCTTCGATTTCTTCATCGGTGGCGTTTGGATCACCCCAACGCATGTTTTCTTTAATAGTTCCGGAGAACAATACGTTCTTTTGAAGAACCATGGCCACACTGTTTCTTAGACTTTCCAGATCGTAATCACGAACATCGATACCGGCTACTTTTACGCTTCCGCCGGTTACATCGTAAAGTCTTGGAATCAACTGCACCAAGGATGATTTGGCCGATCCGGTAGCCCCTAAGATTCCTAAAGTCGAACCGCTTGGGATATGCAGATCGATATTGTCTAAGACATAATTGGCTTCATCTTGAATGTTAGTATATTCAAAGTAAACATCTTCAAAATCGATTTGTCCGTTTTTGATTTCTTTGATGCCATTTTCAGGTGAAACCAGATCACTTTTTTGATTGATGACCTGGGCAATACGCTCACCACTGGCAATCGACATGACGACCATGACAAAGACCATACTAAACATCATCAAAGACATTAAGATGTTGGCCGTATAAGTAAACAAAGACATCAATTCACCGGTCGTTAGTGAAGACCCTACGATCATATGTGCACCAAACCAGGAAATCATCAAAATAGCGCCATACATGCTCATCTGCATCAAAGGCATGTTCCAAATCAGGATTTTTTCGGCTTTCATCTGAATGTGGTAAATATCGCCACTTTCTTTATGGAATTTCTTAGTTTCATATTTACTGCGGACATACGCTTTGACAACACGAATACCACTGATATTTTCCTGTACAGAAGCATTTAAGGCATCGTATTTTCTAAACATCTTTTCAAAGACCGGGTGAACGACAAAGCTGACCGCAAATAAGGCAATCCCTAAAAAGATAATGACACCGACAAATACTAAAGAAAGTTCAAAGTTGATAAAGAAACACATACCTAAGGCAGCTACCAACATAAACGGAGCACGTACACAGACACGAATAACCATCTGAAAGGCCATTTGTACGTTGGTGACATCGGTCATCATACGAGTAATAAGACCTCCGGTTGAATATTGGTCGATGTTGCTGAAGGCAAATTTTTGAATGTTTTCATATTCCGCTTTACGAAGATTTTTCGCAAAACCACTGCTGGCAATCGCGGCATGTTTTCCACTTTGTGCACCGGCCCACAGTCCGATAAAGGCACAGACAACCATAGTACCGCCGATCTTCCATACGATATCCATATTTCCTTGTTCGATACCTTGATCGACCAGAATCGACATCAAAAAGGGAATCAGGACTTCCATGATAACTTCAATGATGACATAAAGCGGAGACTTGATCGTATTGATCTTGTATTCTTTAATCTGAGCCATCAATGTTTTTAACATATTTACTCTTCCTCCTTTTCAATTACGTTATTGGTTACTTTTTCTAAAAGGATAAACAACATCTCTTTCTCATCAGGCTGTAAGCCTTCGACGAGTTTTGCTTCTATGAGTTTGACACTTCGCTGTACAGCTTTTTCCAACTCTAAGGCTTTTTCGGTGGACTCAATGTAATGAACGCGTTTATCGCTTTCACTGATCACACGGCGAATGTATCCCTTTTGTTCCAAGCGGTTCAATATTCCTGTTACCGTTGGATTGGAGATGTGATAAAACTCTTCGATATCTTTCTGGGATACTTTTTCCAGCTTTGTCCATCGTAAAAACCGAAGCACCTTTTCTTGTGACATTGTCAAATCAAAATCCTTTAATGTTTCATTCATGTGTTTTTCAATTGATGATTGAATACACTTGAAATAGAAACCGTATCCATATTTTCTTCGGTTCATCCAGCACCTCCTTAAAATATAGCTTGCTATATAAAAATATAGTTTGCTATATAATTATATGTCATTTGATAGGATTGTCAATAGACTTAAAAAAAGTTAAAATAACGCTATGAGAAAAAATGAAATTTATGAAGTTTTGTGTCTGGATGTGACCAACCAGGGCTATGGTGTAGTACGTATTGATGGGCAGGTTGTCTTTGTGCCAGGTCTTTTAAAAGAAGAAAAGGCAAGAATCAAAATCGTAAAAGTCTTAAAGAAATATGCGTTTGGAAAGATCGAAGAACTACAGATTGTTTCTAAGGATAGAGTAGAGCCAAAGTGCCCTAAGGCCAGCCAATGTGGCGGATGTTGTTTTCAACATCTTGCCTATACAAAACAACTGGATATAAAAACAGAGTATGTGCGCCAGCTATTTATAAGAAATCATCTGGATTGCACAATCAAGGATACACTAGGCATGCAAGATCCTTTTTATTATCGAAATAAAGCACAGTTTCCGGTACAAGTGATCAACGATACAGTCCATATGGGGTTTTATCGACCTCATTCCAATTCTATTGTGGATTGCGATTCTTGCGTGATTCAATCAAAAGAAATCAATGAGGTTTATCAGTTTATAAAGGCAAACATGAATGTCAAAAGCGCAAAGACATTACGTCACGTACTGATACGATCCAATGTGCAAGGACAAGTGCAGATCGTTTTTATCGGCAAAGAGAATCATGTGGATGCTTTGGTCAAGAAGATTACAGAAAACTTTAAGAACGTAGTATCCATCCTTTTTAATAAAAATGATCGTGACGATAATGTGATACTGGGGGATTCTTATCGTGTGCTCTATGGTTTAGAATCAATGCGCCAGACATGTATGTCACAAAAGATACAATTACATTTTAAATCTTTCTTTCAGGTTAATTCGAAACAGATGGAAGTTCTTTATTCGCAGGCTATTCATTTGGCAAACTTGTCCAAGGAAGATCGTGTGATTGATCTATATTCCGGCGTGGGTACGATTGGTTGTGTCATTGCTCCGTATGTTAAGAAAGTAACCGGTGTGGAAATTGTACCGGAAGCCGTGGAAAACGCCAGAAAAAATGCAAAACTCAATCAATTATCCAATATTGATTTTGTATGTGAAGATGCCAGCATCTTTGTGCAAAAATATAAAGAAGAAACAGATGTTGTTTTTGTGGATCCACCAAGAAAAGGATTAAGCGAAGCAGGCATTTGTCATATTACCGGATTGCATCCAAAACGAGTCGTCTATATTTCTTGTAATCCGAATACTTTGGCAAGAGATGTAAACTTATTTGAAAAAAGTGGATATCATTGTAAGGTGGTACAGCCGGTGGATATGTTCTGTCATACCAATGGTTTAGAATGTGTTTGTCTATTAGAAAAATAAAAACCAGTCTTGTTTAAAAAGACTGGCCGTATGCGATGGTGAGGTCGCTTCGACTTGAATATACCTGTATTTATCGTATTTTCCATATACTTTGTTCCAAAAATCATGCCACGCTTAGTTTGGTTATATTATCAAATGGCATAAAATCGGCATATACATTTTAGCCGAAATTGACGTAGATAATTGAAATGGCAAGCTTTGTTTCATATTTGTAAATGCTTTAAAGCAATAATGATAAAGAATATATTAAAATCATGAGATAGATTGTTTTACTTATGATACAATGCTTTCGTTGCGCTACACCCTCCTGCACTCTAACGAGAAGGGAGGTGAACTCGTTGCAGGAGATATTACTATCCATTTTAATTTCTGTTATCGCAGGTGTGACTTGCCACCTCATCTGTGAACGGCTCGACAGAAGAGAAAAGTAGTGCAATGAGCCAAAAGCCCAAGGAACTGCCATTCCAAGGGCTTTTTATTCAAGATAAAAAAAAGCACCCTCTGCCAAGGGTGTTTTTTTCTCGTTACAGGCTTACTATCCATTTTGCCTACTTGAATTATAGCATGTTTAAACATGGTGTCAAATATATTAAAAGACTTGTTAATCACACTCAATTTTGTCACCGCTATATTTCGCGATTTTGTCACCTCCCTGTATTCTATTTTTGGAGGTGATTTTGTAATGCTTACAAAAGATAAGCAGGCTGCTTTATCTCTGCTAAAAGATAAAGCGAATGGAGTTATCAATGACTTCTACTCGTCCATAGCGCAGCAGACTGGATTTTCCGAACTTGGAGGAAACTTCTTCTATGGTATAACCAGTACGACTTATTCTAATATCTCTTAAAACTTTACCAATTTTCTCTTTGTCTGTCATATGATTACACCTCCATCCTTACAGATACAATATATTATAAATGTTTGCTAAAGGCTAACAACCGTTTTTAAAATAATTAAAAAAAGTGGCTAAACTATGCCACTTATATGCCATTATGCTATAAAAGCCTTTATATAAAACATTGGTGAGGCCGATGCGACTTGAACGCACACGAGCTAAGCTCACTACCCCCTCAAAGTAGCGTGTCTGCCGATTCCACCACGGCCTCATTTGCTTTCTTATTATAGCGAAGAATGATGTCTTTGACAAACAAAATCGGTATGACTTTTACGACAAGAGGCATTTATGGTAAAATAATTCTTATATATCAAGTGAGGATATGAAAATGAAAAATAAAAAGATGTTACAAAAAGTATTGTATGGTTTATCATTGCTTGCATTAGTTTATACAGGTTATGTATTATTCTATACGTATGATTCAGTTACACAGTATTATACGGCATATGGCTCTTCAGCTCCGGTTTCACAAATCGTTAATAACTTGATCAACAGTGCCTTTGCTCCTTTTATGTTTGCCATCGTTCTTTATGTATTAGCGGTAATTTTGGCAATGGTCGATTCTTTAACACAAGAATTTGAGATCGTAGCTGAAGATCAACCAGATTCTGTTCCTGAACAAAAAGAGGTAAAGGAAGAAACAAAAGAAGAACCGAAAGAAGAGACAAAAGAGGAAGAAACGCCTACAGAAACGAAGGAAGATTAAAAAAGTTCAGATTTTCTGAACTTTTTTAATAGTTTTTTGATTTTTTTTCGTAATAAATAATAGGGTAATCAATTTTAAGGATGTGGAGGAGATAATGTTACGAAAGAAAATTAAAATAACAATTTGGTTGGTTTTCAGTTTTTGTATGCTGATGACACAAAGTTTATCTGTATTGGCACAAAGTCCGGCAATCGTTCATGTAGAAGCGCCAACAGGAGTGCATGTCGATCCTAATGATAAGTGGGCTATCGGTACGACACGACCGACGGCTTCCGGCTATAGTTCCAGTTATTATTCAAAATTAAGTATAAATGGACAAAAAGTGTATTGTCTTCAACCTTTGGCATCGATTGCCAATGGAAATGGAGGCTATACTGCCATGGATTTGGCCAGCTATTTTGGGAATGCTGCTTTGACAAAGAAGTTGGAATGGATTTCCAGTCTGGGTTATGGTTATAAAAACGATACAAGCTTAGAGATGGATTTTGCCACACAGATTCGAATCTGGCAGGAAATTGAACCGGGTTTGATCACGCACATTCATCCGGAAATCCAAAGTAAGATTGATTTGATCAATCAGCGCTTACATGTCATGGAAACACCGGTTTCCTTTCAGGGGGAGGATATCACCTTATATGGACATGGAAAAGAGTTTGCCAAGACTCTAACGGATCAAAATCATGTATTTGAAAACTACATTCTAGATCAAAGCTCTTTAAAAATGGAACGAGATGGAAATCAGGTTCGTGTGTGGATGGATGAAGAAGATGGTTTGCAGGGAAGTGCTTCTATGCATTGTTTCTATGTCCCTCAGGGAACCAGTATTGCCTATAAGAACCCTTATGGCTATCAGGAGGTTGGATATATTACCGGTGGTTCTTCGCAGACGCTTCGTTTGCATGCGCATGTGCGATTGGGTAGCATTCAGATCACAAAAGGGGATCAGGAAACCGGTACACGCGCACAGGGAGAAGCTACTTTGGTCGGTGCTCAATATTTGGTAATCGATGATAAAACCGGAAAGCCGATAGGTACACTGACCATTCAGGATGATCTGCAAAGTAATATACTCGATCAGCTTCCTTCGGATCGAACATACTCGATCAAAGAAATCAAAGCACCAAAGGGATATCAGTTGAATACTAAAATCATCACGGCGGATGTAAAGGCACAACAAGATGTTCGACTCTCGGTTGCGGATGCTGTTGTGACCGGAAGATTTCAATTAAAAAAGATTATCACGGATGCGAGTACAACGGAGATCGTAAAACCCGAGGCTAATGCACAGTTTGGTGTTGTGCTTAAAAAGTATGTGGATCAATATGGAAGCATACAGGAGGCTTTGAAGCATAACGATACATTTACCGATCACGAATGGGATCTGTTGCATACTGATGAAAAAGGAAATGCCACCAGTCGAGAGCTTGCTTATGGAACGTATCTGATTCAACAGTTAACCGGGGCAAAGGAAACGGACATCTTAAAAGAACCATTCACTTTTACAGTAGATGAAAATGAAAAGGAACCGATGGAATATACGATCAATAATCGACCAAGCGATTATTATCTTCGACTTGTCAAAAAGGATAAGGATACCAAAAAAGAAATCGTATATTCCGGGGCACGATTTCAGATCTTTGATCAAAATGATCAAAAAGTTACCATGAAGATTGGTTCGAAAACGTATGATACTTTTGAGACAGCTTCCAATTCGACAAAGGAAGAACAAGGTATTTTTATGGCCAAAGAGGAAAAGGGAAAGATGACGATACCTTTAAAACTAAAGGCGGGAAGATATCGTATTGAAGAAAAGGTTTCTCCTAAAGGCTATCTTTTACTTTCAAAGCCAGTATGGGTCGATATTGGAGAAGATTTTGTTTCTGAAAAGGATTCACAAGAGGATGCTTATGTCGAAGTCGTCATTGAAAATGAAAAGCCAACAGCTGCGATCGAACTTCAAAAAGAGTTTGAAGAGCCACAGCCGGGTGAAACATGTCCGCAAGAGGTGTTATTTGTATTACGTGCAAAAGAGGACATTCTGGATCCATCGGATGGCAGTGTGTTATATCATGCCAATGATAAGATCAACGTGGGATCAGCCAAAGAGGGGATTTATGAACTGGGAAAAGATCAGGTGCTGCGTATCGAAAATCTGCCGATCGGATTGGGCAAGACGGTATATCAGTTAGAGGAAATACAGACAAAGGAAGGATATAAACTGGCTGATAAGCCCATTGATTTTGTGTTTACCGCAAAAGATGATACGACAAAATCTTATAAGGTTTCTAAAACATTGAAGAATAAAAAGCTCACCATTGATACTTTGGTTCAACCGAATGGGCAACAGACAAAGATTTTTAATGGAAATCAGGATTTTATGATTCGCGACACTGTCTTTTTTGAGGATTTGGACGCACAAAAGACATATCGCTTAAAAGGTACGATTATTGATAGTGCTACGCAAAAGCCGGTTACAATCAATGGAAAAGAGCTGATTCATGAAATCAGTTTTGTGCCGGATCATCAAAAGGAATCTGTTGATAATTCTTTCTGGATTGAGAAACAAAGCCTGCCTAAAGGAAAGTATGTAGTATTTGAAGAACTATATTGTGATAAAGGACATTTGTTGGCCAAACATACGGATGGAAACGATGAAAACCAAAGCTTTGAAATAGAGCCTTTCTATGAAATAGAAGTGGAAAAGATCGATGCCAAAAGTGAGAAAACCATAACAAATCAAGATTTTGAATTTACTTTGTATGAAGATTTATCCTGTACAAAGCAGGTGCAGGTTGGACAAACAGATCTGAAAAAAGGAATGTCTTTGTTTAAAGAGGTTACAGAAGGTGTATGGTATCTAAAGGAAACAAGAGCACCAAAGGGATATCAGCTGGAAAAGGATGTAAAAAAGATCGAAATCAGAAATCACGAGGTTTGGATCGATGGTAAACAGGAGAAAATGGAAAAATCTTGTCTGCATATAAAAGTAAAAAATGCGAAACAGCCTTCTATTCCAACTGGTAAATCGATGCATTTTGTGTATGCGTTATGGTTTTTTCTGTCCGGCTTTTTAGGCTGTATGATCGTATTTCTTCAATGGATGCGAAGAAAAAGATAACGAGAAGTCATAAAGGGTGGTTTGATGCTGCCCTTTTTAAGTGTCGCTAACTTGCAATTTTGCATAAAATAACATAAAATTCATTCATGAGTGAGTATGAAGGAAGATCTTTTTTTAAAGATGCTGCTTATAATATAAAAAGAACGATGGAACTAGACCCGGCGGCCCATTCGAAATGGGAGGTTTTCTGGTTGTATCCGCATATCAAGGCAATCGGATTGCATCGAATCGCCCGTTGGCTGTGGGATCATCACCGCACCTTTTTAGCTCGTTTTGTTTCCAATGTTGCCCGTAAATGGACAGGGATCGAGATTCATCCGGGAGCAACGATTGGAAGAGGGCTGATCATTGACCATGGAATGGGTGTTGTTATTGGGGAAACGGCAATTGTCGGAAATGATTGTCATCTTTATCATGGCGTCACCTTGGGAGGAACCGGAAAACAACATAAAAAAAGACATCCAACTTTAAAGGATGGAGTGTATGTTGGTTCCGGAGCCAAATGTCTGGGAAATATCGTTTTAGGCAATCACTGCAAGATCGGTGCCAATGCCGTGGTGCTGATCGATGTACCGGATGGCTGTACGGCTGTGGGAATGCCTGCCAGGATCATTGAAAGGAAGCAAAAGTAATGTGGAAATATCGATGTAAGACGCATTTGTTAGCACTTCTGGCATCGTTTGGGATCGGAGTGCTCTTTGGTCTGATTACATATTTTGTATATGGAGATACCTTGCAGGTGTATCTACAGGAGATTGCTCGTGAGGCGGGTCTATCTTCTGCAGAGTTTGCCGTGGTCCGAGATTTGATGGTCAATCCGGCTTTACAGGCGGGTATGACAGGCATTGTGTTTGCGGGCCTTGTCAATATTGTTTTTTTAGCACAATATGTTGCCAGTAAAAGCAGCTATGCCCCATTGATCTTTATAGTTCTTCTGCTGATGGCCTCGGTATATTTGCTTTTGGCAGGAATCGTATTATTGATACCGGCTATTATCGTCTGCATTTATGGCATGGTCAGCTTAAGAAGTTCTTTATCGTTTCAAAGACAACAGCGCAATTTTTCCGATGATGATGAGATCGTGCGAATCTATAAGATTCATCACACATTGGATGAAAACGTCAAAAACGTTGCCTTGGAGTGTAAGAAAAATGTCCGTAAATTTACGGCCGTTTATTCATTAGGTGTGATTGCCGCATTATGCGTACTGTTCTTTGTACAAAACTTCGTGGTGCTTGTTTTACTGTTAGTTTTCCTATTTATGTCCTTTAATTATCTGATGCGCTATTTTGCCAATTCTTTAATGCCTATCCGGTTGCTGCTGTATCAGAATTGTGATCCGGAGGCATGTGCCAGTGCTATCATTTATTATTCGACAAATCGCAATGGAAAAGTAAAGCTGAAAAACCGAATCCTATTGGCACAGGCTTTGATTTATATGGACGATCCGCAACTGGCTATGGATGTACTGATCGACTATTCGCGAAGAGATCAGGCAAGCTTGTTACAATATTGGAGCCTGATGGCAACGATCAATTATATGTTAAAAGATGAAGATGCACTGGATCGCTGTAAAGAAGAAGCCGGTAAAGTACGTATGAACTATGGCGTACAGGGGGTCCTGGTACAAAGTGAAGAACTGGCATCTATTCAAAATAAGGTCGATTTGATGAATGGGCAGTTTAATACGTGTAAAAAGTATTATCTGCAGGCTTTGCAGAAGGCAAGACTGCCGTTTCAACAAGTGGATGCGTGTTATTATATCGGCATGATTTCTTTTGTCGAACAAGATTATTCTCTGGCCAGTATGTACTTTGAAAAAGTCATCAGTCTGGGTAATAAAATGGCTTTTGTCCAGAAGGCCAAACACTTTCAGTCTAAGATCGATGCGATGGCTCCATCGCAGGATGCCGACGAGTTTTAGTTGAAAGTTATCAAGGGATTTTGTATAATCACAAGTGTTAAAGCGTTGAACAGGAGTAGTAGTCCATAGAATTCAATGGATAGAGAATCAGACTCATCGGCTGGAAGGTCTGAACAGAGAAGTTGGATGAATTCGCCTGGGAGCAAGAGCAAACCTCTTCCGTTTCAAACGGTTATCATGGTAAATAAGTGCGTAAAGACGAAACAGGATGGTACCGCCGTAACTGGCTCCTGTGCTCGTCTTTTTTTTGTTTTATAAAGAGAGGATGAAGACAATGGAACAAATCGAACAGCTTCAAAAAGAGGCACTGGAAAAGATCCGGGATTGCCAACAAGGTAGTGCGCTCAATGAATTGCGCGTGTATTATCTGGGTAAAAAAGGTCCGGTTCAAGGCTTGATGAAGAATATGAAGAGTTTATCTTCGGAAGAAAAGCCTATTTTTGGTCAGAAAGTGAATCAGCTCAAACAAGAGCTTTCACAGGCTATTGAAGAAAAACGGCAGGAACTGGCTCAAAAAGAGATGTTGGCAAAGATTGAAAATGAAAAAATTGATATTACTTTACCAGGTAGAAAACCACACCTTGCCAATTTACATCCATTAAATCTGGTTACGCAGGAATTGGAAGATTTGTTTATTGGTTTAGGCTATCAGGTGATCGAAGGGGATGATATCGTTAGTGACGAATATTGCTTCGAAAGAGCAAATATTCCTAAGGATCATCCGGCAAGAGATATGCAGGATTCCTTGTATATTGATCCAAACTTGCTGCTTCGTACTCATACAACGGCTATCCAAATGAAGGTGTTGGAAGAAAGTGCACCTTCATTGCCAATCAAGGTTGTATGTCCGGGAAAAGTCTATCGTCGTGATGATGATGATGCGACTCATTCTCATCAGTTTATGCAGATGGAAGGTCTGGTTATCGGTGAGCATGTCACATTGTCCGATTTAAAAGGAACCTTGGAATTTATGGCACGTAAGCTGTTTGGACAAGATCGCGAGATTCGTTTCCGTCCCAGCTTCTTCCCATTTACCGAGCCAAGCGTAGAAGTCGATGTATCTTGCCATATTTGTAATGGTAAGGGATGTCCGACATGTAAAGGAACCGGCTGGATCGAAATCTTAGGTGCCGGAGAAGTGCATCCAAATGTTTTGAAGATGGCCGGCTATGATCCGGAAAAATGTTCCGGTTTTGCCTTTGGTGTAGGTATAGAACGTGTTGCCATGTTGAAATATGGTATTGACGATATTCGTCATTTTTATACAAACGATATGCGCTTCATGGATGAATTTAAGCGTTTTGAATAGGGGGAAAGACAATGCGAATTTCTAGAAAATGGCTTTCACAATATATGGATATTTCTGATCTTTCGATCGAAGAAATCGCTCAAAAAATCACCGATGCAGGTTTAGAAGTGGAAGCGGTAGAACATCAATCGCAGGGAACCAATTTGGTGATTGGGGAAGTGTTAGAGTGTACCGACCATCCGGACAGTGATCATCTGCATTGTACAAAAGTCAATGTCGGCAATGAAGTTTTAAATATAGTCTGTGGAGCACCTAATGTGGCTGCCAGACAAAAAGTCATCGTTGCCTTACCGGGCGCTAAGTTGCCGGGTGGTGAAATCAAAAAAGGTGTGATTCGTGGGCAGGAGAGTAACGGAATGATCTGTTCCTTACTGGAACTGGGTGTGGATCCGCATCTTTTGACCGAAGAACAAAAAGCAGGTATTGAAATTTTAGATGCCAAGGCACCTGTGGGTAATACTGATCCTTTACAGTATTTGGGATGGGATGATGAGATCCTGGAAATCGGATTGACACCCAATCGTAACGATTGCCTGGCCAGCTTTAATATGGCTGTGGAAGCCGGTGCCATCTTACATCGTGAAGTAAAATTACCGGCTTATCAAAAGGCTTCTGAATGTGGTGGATCGACAAAGCTTCAAGTTTCATCCAAAACGAAAAAATGTCCTTTATTTTTGGGAAAGGTCATTGGCAATATCACAATCAAAGAAAGTCCGTTATGGATGAAGGAGCTTTTACGTGCTTCCGGTATGCATTCTATTAACAACGTCGTCGATATTTCCAATATTGTTATGCTGGAGACAGGACAACCAATGCATTTTTATGATAAAGATGCGATCAAAAATCAGGAAATTACAGTTGTTGGCGGCATACAGGAAGATTATACGGCGTTGGATGGCGTTACTTATGCCCTACAGCCGGAAGATATCGTAATCACCAATGATGGAAAACCAATCGGTATTGCCGGAATCATGGGTGGTGATGATTCCAAGATCTTGGATACGACAACCGGTTTGATCATCGAATGTGCGATTTTTGATCACGTATCGATTCGAAATACGGCCCGTCGTTTGAATTTGGCTACAGAATCCAGCGTTCGTTATCAAAAGGGCATTGAACCTCTGGCAGCTCAAAAAGCTGTGGATCGTGCTGTTCAGCTTTTGATCGAATATGCAGATGCCAAAGAAATTGAGGAAACTGTACAGTATGGGCAGACACCATACCAGCCAAAAACTTCATCCTGTCAATATATGGCCATCAACGATCGTTTGGGAACCGATTTTACCAAAGAAGAGATCTTAGAAGTGTTCAAACGTCTGCAGTGGAATCCGATAGATCATCAGGATCACTTTACGGTTGATATTCCAAGCTACCGAATCGATGTTGAAGGAATGGCGGATCTAAGCGAAGAAGTGATTCGTCTGATTGGGTATGACAGACTGCCTAGTACGCTTCCGATGATGGAAATGACAGAAGGAAAGTTGAATCCTTCACAGCGTCTTCGTCGTGAACTACGCCAGTACTTTACGGCGCAAGGCTTACAGGATTGTGTGACTTATACGTTAATCTCCACTAAAAAGATGGAAAATGCGATCTTAAGTGCCGGAGAAGCGATTGAACTGGCCAGTCCCATGAGTGAGGAAAGACGATATATCCGCACCAGCATTTTACCAAGTCTTTTAGATGTAGTCAGCTATAACCAGGCTCGCCATATTCCAAATATCAATGTTTTTGAATTAAGCGATGTAGCTGCCAAAGAAGGTGTGCAGACACACGGAGCTTTTGTGTTGAGCGAAGAACTGCAGCAGACTAAGTGGACAGGTTATTCCTTACCGGCTGATTTCTATACCGCCAAAGGATTGATGGAAGCTATCTTGGAAAAGGTGGGAATCAATGAAAAACGCATTCACTTTGTGGCCAATGAATTCGATACTCAGCATTTCCATCCATATCGTTCTGCCTGTATTCGAATCGATCAGGAAACGATCGGTATCGTAGGACAGATTCATCCACAATATGCCAAGGAAACAGGTTGTAAGGATGTAATTCTTTGTGAATTTGACTATGGTAAGATTCTTGCCGGCAAGAAGGCAAAGATCAAGTATGTACCGATATCAAAATATCCAAGTGTACAGCGAGATCTAGCGTTTGTCATGGATCGCTCGATGCCGGTTTCACAGGTAGTTGATGTGATCAACAAGCATGGAAAGCTGGATAAAGAAATGATTGTAAAAAGCGTGGAAGTCTTCGATGTTTATCAGGGCGAACATGTAGCTGACAATGAAAAGAGCATTGCCTTACGTATCCTTTTCCAAAGTGATAAGAAAACATTGAATGAAGAAGAAATCAATACTTTGTTTAATGGCATCATTGATGCGATACAGAAGGAATGTAATGCGACATTACGAAATTAGTGCACGGACGGTGCACTTTTTCTTTTATCCTGTTAAGAAAGCGCTTTCTGTGCTATGATGAGTGCAGGTGAGTAACATGAAAAAATATATTATTTCAATCGATCAAGGCACGACCAGTACACGTGCTATTCTTTTTGATCAACAACAAAATATCGTGGCGGTTTCGCAGGAAGAGATTCATAATAACTTTCCTCAACCGGGATGGGTGGAACAAGATGCCAATGAAATTTGGCTTTCTACACTATCCTGCTTATCGAGTTTATTTTTAAAATCCGGCGCACAACCTGATGAAGTTGCTTCAATCGGTATTACCAATCAAAGAGAAACAACGGTAGTATGGAACAAGAAAACAGGTATGCCGATCCATAATGCGATCGTATGGCAATCCAGACAGACCGCTGGCATCGTTGAGCGCTATAAAAAAATGGGAGTAGAACCGCTGATCAAAGAAAAAACAGGTCTGGTTTTAGATCCTTATTTTAGTGCTACGAAGATTCGCTGGATCTTGGAAGAAAAGAACATTCAAAATACAGAAGATCTTTTGTTTGGAACTATCGATACCTGGCTTGTCTGGAAGATGACCAATGGCAAGGTACACGTGACCGATGTGACCAACGCTTCCCGGACACTATTGTTGAATATTCATACATTGGATTGGGATAAAGAATTGTTGGAATTGTTTAATATTCCTCAAAACATGCTTCCCAAAGTTGTCGATACTTCCGGTATCGTCGGTTCTATCGATCCGGTTCATTTTTTCAATACTTCCTGCCCGATCGGAGCCATGGTTGGTGATCAACAAAGCGCTTTGTTTGGACAATCTTGTTTTCACAAAGGTGAAGTCAAAAACACCTATGGAACCGGCGGTTTCCTATTGATGAATACCGGGGATACACCAATTCATTCACAGAAAGGATTGTTGTCAACGGTCGCATGGAAAATTCAGGATGAAGTCTGTTATGCACTGGAAGGAAGCATCTTTGTTTCCGGTTCTCTGATCCAGTGGTTAAGAGATGGATTGAAATTTTTTAAATCCGCCAAAGAAACAGAAGACATTGCGACCAGCGTGGATTCCTGTAATGATGTTATGATCGTTCCGGCCTTTACCGGATTAGGGGCTCCGTATTGGAATGATGAGTGCCGAGGTGCCATTTTTGGCCTGACCCGAGGAACGGACATTCGACATTTAGTACGCGCTTCTCTGGAAAGCATGGCCTATCAAAGCAAAGACTTGATTTTGGTCATGGAAGAAGATCTGCATCAAAAGATCACCCATTTAAAAGTAGATGGAGGCGCCAGTGCCAATCGTTTCTTAAACCAATTCCAGAGTGATATTCTTGAAATACCGGTCTATAAAAGTGCCATGACGGAAACAACCGCTTTAGGTGCTGCCAGACTGGCGGGACTTGCCTGTGGATTCTATAAAAGAGAAGATTTTAAAGATGGAAAACTGGAGAAATTCTTACCACAAAGAGATCATGAAAGCATAGAAAAGCTTTATGAAAAGTGGAAGAAGGCCATTCAGGCAACACAGATGTATTAAAGATCAGAGATTTTCCTGATCTTTCTTTTTATGATAATATATAGAAAAAACATAGGAAAACTAGTTATAAAACAGAAAGAAATCAGCGAAGATTGACTTTATACAATAGTTAAATGTACATATAAAGTATATTCTAAAGTTACTTAAATAAGAAAGAGACAGGAATTTGTTTATGAAAGACTATCAGTTCCATACAGAGGTTTCAAAAGAAGAATTTGATCGCTTTGTCCAAAATCATCGATTCTGTAACTTGCTGCAAAGCTATGATTGGGCCAAGGTAAAATCCAATTGTGAGGCATTACATACCGGCGTGTATCAAGATGAAAAGCTGCAGGCTGTCGGTTTAGTTTTGATCAAACAACTGCCACTTTCCTTTACCATGTTTTATATTCCCAAAGGTCCCATATTGGATTTTGAAGATGCTGAGATGGTGAAGTTTTATTTTCAGGCGCTCAAGAAAGTAGCCAGGAAAAGACACTGTATCTTTATTAAATTTGATCCAGGTATCGTCATTCGTGAATTTACGTTATCTCAAAAAGATGCACCATTGTTTGATTATACAAAGACCATCTTAGATAATATTCAGGCCGTTCATGCCAGACATAAAGGATTTACTACGTATATTGAAGAGACTGTACAGCCTCGTTTTCATATGGGATTAAAGCCCTGCGATCTAGATGAACACTTGCCAAAATCCACAAAGCGATCCATTAAAAAGGCAACAAAGAAAAATGTGGTTGTAGAAGAAGTTGGAATAAAAGGACTGCCGGAATTTGCACAGATCATGCATATAACCGAAGAACGAAAAAAGGTACATTTGCGCGCTGAAGATTACTTCCGACTTTTGTTGCAGACGTATCCAACTGCACATTTGTATTTGGCTTATGTAGATCCGCTAAAGCGTAAAAAGGAACTGCTGCAAAAGAAAAAGGAATTAGAAGCCAGAATTGCACAAAAACCAAATAAGAAAGCCGAGCATGAATTGCTTTAAAATCAGGAGGAGTTAACCTCTATTCAAAAGGTTTGTGAGAAATATCCACATAAAACGGCTATTGCCGGAGGTATGATGATCGGTTATGGTAAGGAATATGAAATGCTGTATGCCGGAAGCAACGATGATTTTATGAATTTCAGACCGCAGTATCTTTTATATGCCAGACAGTTTCAAGATGCCTTCGACAATCGGGCCGAGTTTGTCACAATGGGTGGTGTTGATGGTGACTTTCAAGATGGTCTATCTGAATTTAAATCAAACTTTGCCCCATATATTCGTGAATATATAGGTGAATTTGATTTACCGGTACATCGTGTTTTATATGCTCTTTCCATGAAGGCCATGCCAATGGCCAAAAAGATGTTAAAGAAGAAAGCATAAAAAAATAGCCGATCCGGCTATTTTTTTATTAATACGTAGTCATGAAGAATGTGCCCAACCGCGTTTTCGTTATGTGTATAAGGGCAGATATGATCAACTTGATCTTTGATCAATGGGTGCAAGTTCTTAACACCAATCGCTATACCGGCTGTTTTAAGCATTCCTAAATCATTGATGTTGTCTCCGATAGCCATAGAATCCTTTATGTCGATGTGCAGATGATCGCATAGAAATTTTAATCCGATTCCTTTATGCACTCCCTTTTTATTAAACTCAAAGTAGCGAGCACTTGAATAAGAAAGATCACAAGCTTGACGGATATTTGTCAAAAGTGATGCATCAATGGATTGAAGATAGTCAAAACTGGTATTTTCATAAAGAACTTTCATGATTGGGACATCCTTTAAAAAGGTAAGATCCGTTTCATGAATTTCTTTTACCTGCATACGGCCTTTTAAAAAGTCACGTTCATCATCATTAAGACGATATGCATAAACGGTATCGATCGTATAAACTTGAACGCATACATCATATTGAAGACCAATCTTATAAATTTGCTCTGCCAAAGAATGATCCATCGGCTGCATATATAAGATTCGATTATTTTTGTTCTCGGTCACACAGGCGCCGTTTAATGAAATGGTATAGGTGTTTTCTTTATCATAGAGACCAATTTCTTTTAATGTATTTTGAATCGATATAAATGGTCTTCCGGTTGCGCAAACAAATTGAATGCCCTGGTCGGATACTTTTTTGATTTGTTCAATCGTATAAGCATCGACATGTTTGTTTGTATTCAACAATGTTTCGTCTAAATCACTGGCAATAATTGAAATCATGATTTCCCTCTTTTCTGTGAACAATCTTATCAAATATGATATGATGATGCCATGAAAAACCCAATTTTTATAACACCCGATGAGATTTCTACAATCCTGGAAACACTGCATATTCAAAAAGGAAGTTATGTCTGTGTGCAAGCCAGTGATCGATTCTGTAAACATGTAATAGGAGAAGCACAGGCTGTTTTGAATGTGTTGATGGATAGAATAGGAACAGAAGGCTGTCTATTCATGCCGACTTTTTCTTTTTCAACGCTGGATCCGTCCTGCTTTGCGACCAATGTGGAATATGAAGACTGGAAAAAGATACGCGAATGGCAGCTTGGTTATCATCCTATATTGACAAGCTGCGATCAAAACGGAGCGTTGGCCAATCAGTTTTTAAAAAATGAAAATGTAACCCGCACGACACATCCGGTTTACAGCTTTGCGTTTTGGGGAAATACGAAAGAAAAGGAAATCAATCAAAGACCGAATTATCCTCTATCTTTTACTCATGTTCTTTCTTCCTTTGCCGATCAACAAGCCATAAATCTATTGTTTGATAGGGATCCAGAAGAAAGTGTTCTTTTACCGGCTATTGCGAAGACTTTAAATAAAGGGGTTACGTCTTTACAGCGGGCTGTAATCAAAAAAGGAAAAAATAATGTGGTCAAAACATTCTTGGTTACAGAGATTGATGGAATGGAAGAAGAGCTTTTGGGATATTGTTATAAAAAAGAAACAAGTTTGGGAAAATTTCCTATATATAGAATATCGTTAGATGAGATACAAGAAACAGAAGCTGTTATGGATTAACAACTTCTGTTTTTAAATAGATAGACTGATTTTCTTTGGAAATCAAAGAGGAAATCTGATCGGCTAAAAATTGAAAGAATGAAATCTCTTCGGTTGCAAAGCGATCTTTAATGTCAGAATCGACATCCAGAATCGCAAAAAGCGTATTGCCGTTATAAATGGGAACGACAATTTCGGATTGTGAGGCCGAATCACATGCGATATGTCCGACAAAAGAATGAACATCATCGACAACGATCATCTTCTGCTGTTGAGCACAGGTTCCTACAACACCTTTTCCAATAGGAATAGTCATACAGGCCACTTTACCCTGAAAGGGACCTAAGGTGCAAGTTGCTTTGTTTTGTTGTACTAAGTATAGGCCGACCCAGTTTAAATGAGGGAGCTCATGATAGACCAGAGCCATCAAATTTGAAATAGATGAAATCGAAGGGATCTCTGGATCAATCAAGCTTTTACATTGTTGATATATAATTGTATTCATGAAAAGATTGTAACATAAGTAAAAAGAATATGTCATCTTTGCCACATTTCAAACCAAAAAAGACACAAGGCTATATTTATAGAGAAAAGGTGATACGATAAGGGCACAAAATAAATGATTTGTTTGAGGGAGGAAATCACATCCAGAAAGTAAGGATTTATCTATCGGGGAATGGTAGAGATGAGTTGATTTTCTTTTGAGAAGAGTCATGAAATAAAAAGACATGACTCTTTTTTAAATCCATAAATGAAGGAGAATTATATGTAAAATATCAACAAATATATCAGTTTCCAGTCACAGGCTGTCAATGAAACCGATTACAAAGGTATGTAGAACAAAAAGGACTAAAAAAAGATAAAAAAAAGTGAAAAAAGATGTTGACGGAAGGGAGTGGATTTGGTAATATAACTGAGCACGGCGCGGGAAAGCGCTGAGCGAGATCTTTGAAAACTGAACAAGAACAAACCTGAAAGAAAAAGGAAACGTCAATTTCGGTAAAAGAGAAAACGATGTCAGAGGACATCTGAAAGAGCTAAATCAAATGGAGAGTTTGATCCTGGCTCAGGATGAACGCTGGCGGCATGCCTAATACATGCAAGTCGAACGGACTAAAGAGAAAAGCTTGCTTTTTTTGGAAGTCAGTGGCGAACGGGTGAGTAACACGTAGGTAACCTGCCCATGTGCCCGGGATAATTTCTGGAAACGGAAACTAAAACCGGATAGGTAGGGATCTCGCATGAGGACCTTATTAAAGGGGCTGCGGCCCTGAACATGGATGGACCTGCGGTGCATTAGCTGGTTGGTGGGGTAACGGCCTACCAAGGCGACGATGCATAGCCGACCTGAGAGGGCGAACGGCCACATTGGGACTGAGACACGGCCCAAACTCCTACGGGAGGCAGCAGTAGGGAATTTTCGTCAATGGGGGGAACCCTGAACGAGCAATGCCGCGTGAGTGAAGACGGTTTTCGGACTGTAAAGCTCTGTTGTAAGAGAAAAACGGCCGACATAGGGAATGATGTCGGAGTGATGGTATCTTACCAGAAAGTCACGGCTAACTACGTGCCAGCAGCCGCGGTAATACGTAGGTGGCGAGCGTTATCC
>OGRO01000378.1_pt1 | contig 43653 bp, 34 predicted proteins | sample 1553451 | NCBI WGS metagenome assembly OGRO01 (sample SAMEA2580021, study PRJEB22360) | human gut metagenome | reverse complement strand
AAATGAAAGCAAAGTAAAAAGGAGCTGTGAAGAAATGAGGATTCATTTCTTCACAACTCCTTTCATTTGTACCGGATGCCTACTGCTCGCAGGGCTCTTTCACCTTGTACCACCAGCAGTACATGGCAGGTACGACGAGGAGTCCGATCGCGGTCGCAAGGAGAAGACCACCGATGAAGGAGACGGCAAGCGGCCGCCAGAAAGGATTCGGAATAAGAGGCACGAAGCCCAGGACATCCGTCACCGAAGAAAGCATGATGGGACGGAAACGGAGCGCCGCCGACTCGACGACAGCTTCATACGGCGTCTTGCCGCTTTCCAGATGCTGACGGATCTGATCCAGAAGGATGATGCTGTTGCGGATGACCATCCCCGACAGCGCAACGAAGCCGATGATAGCGACGAAGCCGATCGCCTGCCGCGTCACCAGAAGTGTCAGGATCGCACCGATGAGGCCGAGGGGACCGGTCACGACAGCCATGATAAGCTTAGGAATATTTCCCAGCTCGAACATCAGCACCATGAGGACGAAGAAAACCATCATCGGCATGGCACCTACGATGTACGTCATCGACTTCTCGCTCCACTCAAGCGACCCATCTTTCTCGAAAGTCACCCCTTCCGGCAGGCCGGTCCGGAAGGCTTTGAGATCCGTATCATAGAGCGCCATGGAGACGGAGTCTGCCTTGGCTCCGCCTGTCACATCGGCCCGGAGCGTGATGGTCGGCTTCAGATCCCTGCGCCAGATGGTGCTTGTCTCATTTTCATAAGACAGATCCGCAAATTCACCCAGCGGCACGTAGCGGCCATTCCCCACATGGACAGGCAGCGAGTCAAGACTGGCGAGGCGCGCTACATTATCCCCTTCCAGCTTGAAGGAAATCGGGATGAGCTGGTCGCCCTGATACGACTCCGCCACCTTGTAGCCGGAGAGCTTCACGTAGAGATCCTGCGATACCGCATAGTTATCGATACCGAGCTCACGCACCTTATCCTGATTGATCTTGAGTTTCAGTGTCGGTGTCTCCTGCGGCCAGTCGAGGCTCGCATTCGTGACATTCGGATTCTGCTTCATGATGGAGAGTGCTTCAGAAGCCAGCTTCACAGTCTCATCGATGGACTCGCCCGACAGGCGGAACATCACCGGATACTCAGACGGCGGGCCGGTCGTGATGAGGCGGGTATGTGCCTGTGCATCCGGATATTTCTCCGTCACCGTATCCATGATTTCTTTGCGAAGCGCATCGCGGCTCTTCTGGTCTGTCGCGACGATGATCATCTGCCCATGCCCGTCTTCCGGTGCCTTGGGATCGAAGAGCAGGATGAAGCGCGGCGCGGTATCACCGATGTATGTCGAGAAGGAGGAAACTCGCTCATCTCCATACAGCGTATCAGCGATGCCGTTCATGACACGCTTCGTTTCCTGTATGGAAGCCCCTGAGGGGAGATTCACATCCAGAATGATCTCCGGACGCACCGAGTCAGGGAAAAACTCCTGATTCACCAAGGGAATCATCGCAAGCGTCAGACAGAAAAGCCCAAGAGTCCCCACGATGACGGTCTTCTTGAAATGGATACAAAACGCAATGAGCTTGTAGAAGACCTGATACGCCTTGCCGCCGATGGACGATTTCCAGCTCTTCCCCTTTTCGCGTGCTTCCTTTTCTTTTTCTTCTTTTGTTTTTACTTGAATAAATTTATATCCCAAGACAGGGCTGACAAAGATGGAAGCCACCCAGGAGAGAAGAAGGGCTGCTGCAATGACCCAGAAAAGTGCCGCACAGTACTCCGATGTCTGCCCTTCCGCCATCCCGACGGGGATGAAGCCCGCCGCCGTGATGAGCGTCCCGGCGAGCATCGGCTTCGCACAGTTCTTATAGGCCGCTTCCGCCGCTGACAGGCGGTCCATGCCTTCTTCGAGCTTCACCTGCATCATCTCGATGACGATGATCGCGTCATCAACAAGAAGACCGAGGGAGACGATGAGCGCTCCCAGAGACACGATATGCAGATCGATCCCCTGCCATTTCATGAAGAGGAAGGTCGCACACACGACGACCGGGATACAGAGCGCCAGCACGATGCCGCTCCAAAGTCCGAGCGAGAGGAAGGACGCCGCCATGACGATCACGATGGCCTCCAAGAGCGACTCCGTGAAATCATGGATGGACTCATTCACCACCTTCGGCTGATCCGCCACGAGCCCGATGTCCATGCCCGCCGGAAGGTCTGCCTTCGACCGCTCGATCTCCCGATTGAGATTATCCCCGAGCGTCAGGTTATTCCCGCCCACCCGCATCGAGACTGCGATACCGATCGCCGGTTTGCCATTGAAATAGAAAAGGGAAGACTCCGGCGTCGTGTAGGTCTGCGTGACCTTTGCCACATCGCCCAGATGGAAGCTCCGCTCGCCCACATGGATCGGGATATTCTCCAAGGCTTCCACACTGCCTAAAAGACCGTCCACGCGGATCGCCACATTGCGAGACGATGTATGGATCGTCCCTGCCGGCATCATCGCCGACTGCTGCTGAAGGATGCGGAATACATCGGATGGATTCATCCCGAAAGAGGCGAGCTTATTCTGATCCATCTCGATGTAAATATTCTGCTCCTGCACCCCCAGGAGCTCGACCTTCTGCACATCCTCGACCGCAGCGAGACGGCGGCGCAGCATTTCCGCCGACTTACGCTTCTCCTCATAGGAAAAGCCGTCCCCCGTCACTGCGTAGATCGAGCCATAGACATCATCAAAGCGGTCATTCACATACGGACCGTACACACCGGCGGGAAGAGCTGCCTTCTCATCATTCACGAGATTTCGCACCTCATGCCAGCGCGTCTGGATATCCTCCTTCTTGACCGAGTCCTTCAGATTCACATAGATGACCGTCTTGCCATCATGCGTGAAGGACTTCAGATAGTCCAGCCCCTTCGTATCCTGGAGCTTTTTCTCGAGCGGATCCGTCACCTGCTCGGTGATTCTCTCCGCCGTCGCGCCCGGCCAGGCCGCCGACACCACCGCCTGACGGATGGTGAAGTCCGGATCCTCACTGCGCCCCAGATGGAAATACGACCACAAGCCTCCCAGGAGGATGAAGAAAATGAAGAAATAGACCACCGGCTTGTGCTTGATGGCCCACTCTGCCAGATTCAGCCCTTTCATACGCGTACCTCTTCTCCTTCAGCCAGTTTCGAAACGCCTGCCGTCACGATGCGATCCCCCTTGGCAAGTCCTTCGATAATCTCCACCGTATCCTCGCCGTAGCGCCCCACCTTGACCGGCGTCAGCGTCACCTTATTATCCCGGATCACCCAGACAGACGGCTTTTGATCCTGCGTCGCCATCGCAGAAAGCGGGATCATGATGCCCTTGCCGCCCCCTCTGTCGCCAAATTTCACTTCTGCCGTCATGCCGACGGCGATATTCTCCGGCGGATCGACCAATGTCACCTTCGCATCATATGTCCCCGTCTGCGCATTCGGTGCAGCCGCTACTTCGCGGACGCGCCCCTCTACGCTCACATTCGGCAGCGCCCAGAATGTCACCGTACACGGCATCCCCACCGAATACTCCCGATACTGCTTCTCTGTCAAAGAAATGTAGACATCCAGCTGCGAATCATCGATGATCGACACCACCGGTGTCCCCGCCGCGACGACCTGCCCCACCTCATAGAGCGTCGACCCAACGATCCCGTCGCGATCTGCCGAAAGCACCGTGAAGCCAAGATTATTCTCCGCACGCGAGAGCGCCGCCTGTGCGGACTCGAGCTGCGCCGCTGCAAGCTCCGCCTGATTTCTCGTCTGATCGATGGCAAGATCAGAAATCGCCGACACCGAGTGCAGCTTCTCATACCGCGTCAGCGTCGACTGCGCGAGTCGATACGATGCCTCCGCCGCATTCAGTTGCGAACGCGCCGCTGCTGCCTGCTCCTCCGCATCCTTCGAGTCTACCTTAAAGAGCGCCTGCCCTGCGCTGACCCGCTCACCGGATGTGACATAGCGCTGCATGATCCGGCCTCCCACCTGAAATGCCAGAGGCGATTCAAAAAAACCATGCACCGTGCCGGAGAACGTATTCTTCACGCCCGACTCCGTCTCACCGATGACCATCGACTTCACCAATGGCGCCTTCGGCGCCGACGCCTTCTCTGCTCCGCACCCCGACAGCGCGATCGAAGCACCGATGAGCATCACACCGATATACATAGCTAAACGTTTCATAGACTGACTCCTTGTATGATAAAAGTGACTAGGGACTTGTGACTGGTGACTAGGAATTAGGGATTAGGGGTTAGGAGCCTCGAGTGACTAGTGACTGGTACTAGGGATTAGTGGCTAGGGATTAGATTTGCGATACGAGAAACCCGCTAGTTTCAAACCTCTGCGGCGCTTCCATATTTTTATGCGCCGCACCACCATTTCGCATTTCTCATTTCTAATTTCTCATTCGAGCAGAGCTTTCATTCACAATCAAGGGGCAGCACGCCCGAGGGGCTAACCTTGAACCCATTAACCTTACTTTTCTATCCCATGCAGAATGATATCCTCGAGCACATTCATCACATCCGTCCCCGTCATATTCTGCTCGCGAAGGAAATCCGCATCATTCAGATTGTGCGTCGATGTGATGAGGATCATGCGAAGGATCGTCAAATTCACCTCACGAAAAGCCCCCGCCGCGACCCCGGCCTTAAAGAGCTCCATCATATAGTCGAACTCCTCATACTTGAAATCCATCCACATCTTCCAGATCTCCGGATAATGGATCTCTATATCCTGATAAAACCCATCCGGCATCGCCCACAGCGTCTCCACAAAGAGACGGCAGTACGAGAGCAGCCGCCCGCGCGCCGTGTCCTTCTTCCTCATCAGCGCTTCCTTCGCCTTCCGAAACGCCTCCTGATCCGCCAGACATACCATGCGGATCAGCACCGCCTTCGAAGACGCCTTCTGGTACAGCGTGCTTTTCGAGATATGGAGCTTTCTTGCGATATCGTCCATCGTGAATTTGACCGAGTGCAGCCGCATCTCTTCCTTCGCCGCCTCGATCAGCTGTTCATCCATAATGATTCCTCCAGTACTCTTTTCGTTTTTTTAGTACTCTACTCGTATTATAGCATGATTTATCGGGAAAACAAATTCTATTTTTTCGCATGCAGAAAGTACAAAAGAGCAATGAGCCTGCAAAGCTCATCGCTCTTTTGTACTTTCCGCGCATCCAATCAGTCTTCATATGTATAACCATGAATTAAGATTAAAACTGATAAATTTGTTCGTTTATCCCCCATAAATCTCATCAGCGTAAGACTACCGTTTTTAATGACAAAACACCGGTAACTAATAAATATAACGAGCCGATTGTCAAGACCAGCCATCATATCATGCGGCTATTTTCGGTGGAACCATCCCCTATCTGGGGCATGCTTTTGCTACTGGAAATCCAATAGCAAAAGCATGCCCATAGATTAATTCAATATATCTAAAAGAAATACATCAATAAAAAAAATACCGGTAATAATATTATTGCTTCTAGCTGTAATAAGTTTCTTTGTTTATATGACTCATTTTTAGAGCCATGTTTATAACATACGTAGTTACCATAAACCCCTGCTAAATATAGCATTACTAACAATGTATATACACACTCATTATAATATCTTCCATCTAACACCCAAAAGTCAGATAAAGTTATATAACTAACCCCTAGAAAAAGAATTATCCATAGCCCAAATCTACCCCACAATTTCGAATGCTTCATTAATAATCTAGCATCTTCATTTGCTGTTTCATCACCTACCACAAGTTCTCGAAAAAGCAGTAAGCACATAACAAATACGATCGTATCCAAAACAGGAGAATGTAAAAACATAGTTTATACCTCACTATTCTTAGATTTAGCATCCGAATTTGACAGATTCCCTGACTCAGCTTTTTTTAGCTCCTCTTTTTTTGATTGCTATATATATTGCTTCCAATGCCGCCCAAAACGCCGCCAATAAATCCTATTTCTGGGCTAAATCTAGACAATACTCCAATGTTTGACAAACCAACATATCTTATCAAGGCAGGAACACGTTCTTCCGATGTTTCCTCTGCTACACTACATCCCATCCACCTCCTACTTGCGGCAGAGATGGCAATGTCTTTCTTCGCTTCCAGTGTGACATTTTCACCGGTTACCTGACTACCTTTGATATGAGTGTCTTCTTGAGTGGCTTTGATCGTCATGTCTCCTTCGGTATTAAACACTTTCAATCTATTTTTCACTTACTGTTATCCCTAATAAATCTGGAAATACACTAATTTCAAAAAAAGTCTCTCACTCTCTGCCTGCATGTAAAAATGATCATTTGATAAGTGAAATACAGTTATCAGATATCCTGCATTTTCTAATCTTTCTTTTACTTCTTTGGCTAAATCCTCTTTATTATATATTTTTTTTGTCATATATATACACCACTGTATAGTATTTACCGCGCGAATACTGACTTTTTTGAAACTGTAAGTATGAAATAGTCGGTATTTGAGTTTCTGCAATAATATTGGAGAACCTATGAGTATTTTCTGGCGCTTTATATTTCTCACTCAATATACATACAATAATTGCAAAAATTATAAAAACAACTAACATAAAATTTTTCTTCTATTAGGAGTATTTGACATATTATCCTCCTTGTTTTTTTACATTGCCAATATACTCAGTATAACGCCATGAAATATTAGTACCCGCAGCTGTTTCGGTAACTATCTCAACACTAATAGATGCATTAGCTCCTATTCCTTTTGAAATACTTACCCCAACTATACTACTTCCGCCTATTCCCGCCTGCGGTGATCTGTACGGCCTCTCCCGACAGGGTAGAGGCTGCCGCAGAAGGACTTTAATACACACAGTGCCTTTGTCTAATCTTCTAACGGCTAAGGAATCACGAATACAAAAAGGGCGTGATGCTTTTGCATCACGCTCTTTTTTCTATGCGCTGCACCATGGGTAGAGGGGCTCTTGCAATGTCTCATCGATCGCCTCTTTCGTGATCGGCTGGAAATAGACTTTGAGAAGGGCAAGACCTTCCGCCGGAGCGGTGAGACCAAGCTCTCGTCGATCGCGGGCTTCCAAAATCCGTTCGAGATCATGAGGAGCAAGGACGCTGCTCCCGGCATCAACGAGAGCGCCGGCGATGTTTCTGACCATGTGGTAGAGAAAGCCTTCGCCGGTGACGTAGATCCAGATGAGGGGCCCCACTTTCCGAAGGCGGATCTCATGGACAAGCCGCACGGGATCGGAGGGGACGGAGTTGTTCCCACGGAAGGAAGTAAAGTCGTGGCGGCCTTCCAAGACTTTGGCGGCTGCTTCCATTTTCGCAAGGTCGAGCTGCTTACCGGTGCGCCAGATGGTGCGCACGAGGAAAGGCGAGGCTTCGCGGCTCTCTGTCAATAGGTAGCCGTAGGTCTTGCCGAAGTTACGGCGGCGGACGGAGAAGTCTTCGGCCATCTCCCGGCTTTGGCGGACGCGGATATCACGCGGAAGGAGGGCATTCATGGCGTGGCCGAAGCGGTCTTGCGGAATGCGGGACTCGGTGTAGAAGGTACACTCCTGCCCATAAGCATGGACGCCGGCATCGGTGCGAGCGACGAAGTAAATGGTTGTCTTCTTTCCCGTCAGCTGAAGGAGTGTATTCTCAAGCATTTCCTGCACGGTCATGCGGGTGGGCTGGCGCTGGAAGCCGGCATAGTTTGTTCCTTCGTAGGAAACGGTGATCCAGATATTTCGCATGGGATAGTCCTTCGGTGTGAATAGTGACTAGTGGCTAGTGACTGGGGATAAGGGATTCCCCTTGATTGCGTACAAAAGAGGTTCAGGGGGTTCTATAGGTTCAGGAGGTTCAAAAGGGGGTGGTGCGGCGCATAAAAATCAGAAGCGCCGCGAAATTTTGATAGCGCTTCGCGCCGTCATCTCGAGCGTAGCCGAGAGATCTTCCTTGCAGAACGGTCAGCGTACCAATTGCGCTATTTCGATCACCGCTCATTTCTAATCCCTAGCTACTCATCCCTGCTTTCAAACTTCAGGATTCCATGTGGCTAACCCCGCGCCCCATTCTATCTCATTACTACATACAGCGCGATGAGGGCGCCGGTCACGAGGGCAATGGCGATGAAAGCATTCCTATCCCGCCAGGTATAGGAGAGCTGGTGCATCTTGGTACGTCCTTCGCCGCCGCGATAGCAGCGGGCTTCCATGGCGGTCGCGAGGTCATCGGCGCGGCGGAAGGCGGAGATGAAGAGCGGGACGAGGAGCGGGATCATGTTCTTGGCGCGCTGCCAGAGATTGCCGTTCACAAAGTCAGCGCCTCGGGAGGACTGGGCTTTCATGATGCGGTCCGTTTCTTCCAAAAGTGTCGGGATGAAACGAAGCGCGATGGTCATCATCATGGCGAGTTCGTGCGCGGGTACCCCGAAGCGACGGAATGGCATCAGGAGGTCTTCGATGCCGTCGGTCAGGACGATCGGGCTCGTGGTATAGGTGAGAAGCGAGGAGAAGGCGATGAGGAAGACGAGGCGCAGTGTCATGACGATGCCGTTCCTGATACCTTCTTCGCTGATGTGGATGAATTTCCACGAAAAGATTTCCGTCCCCGGGGTGGTGAGGATATGGATGAGCATGGTGAAAACAAGGATCACCCAGAGTGGCTTGATGGCCTTCCAGATCATTTTCGCCGGTACGCCGGAGAGGGCGATGGCAAGGAAGGTAAAGCCGGCGACGACTATGTAGGAATAGAGGTTGTTCGCGAGGAAAATCGCGACGATGAAGATCATGGTACAGAGGATCTTCGCACGGGGATCCATCTGGTGCAGGTACGAATGGCCGGGATAGTACTGGCCGAGGGTCATATCAGTGAGCATGTGTCTTACCTCCCAGCATCTTTGCCATTTTTTCTACGGCTTCTTCGGTCGTTTTTGCCTCTTCCGGCACGGGGATGCCCTTCTCTTTCAGGTAGAGGAGGGTCTGCGTGAGGGGCGGAGCATCGACGCCGCAGGCCTTAAGTTCTTTTCTGTGGTGGAGGAAGATATCCATCGGTTCGCCGTCCAGCACAAGGCGGCCTTTGTGCATGACGAGAAGGCGGGTCGCAAGGCGTGCGATGTCATCCATATTATGCGAGACGAGGATGACGGAGAATACGCCTTTCTTGTACCAGCTCTGGATGCGGGAGAAAATTTCCCGCCGCCCGATGGGGTCAAGGCCTGCCGATGGTTCGTCCAGGATAAGGAAATCCGGGTGCATCGCGATGACGCCGGCAATGGCGACGCGGCGCTGCTGCCCGCCGGAGAGGCGGAAGGGCGAGCGGCCTGCGAAGGTGTCGTAGTCAAGACCAGCAAATTTCATGGCGCTTTTCACGCGCTTTCCGGCCTCTTCTTCATCACACCCCAGATTCATCGGCCCGAAGGCGATGTCTTTGGCGACGGTTTCTTCGAAAAGCTGGTGCTCCGGGTACTGGAAAACCATGCCGACCGAGTGGCGCTTGGTGACGGCGGCTTTGGATTTCTCGGCAAGGTCGACACCATCGATGGTGACTTTGCCGCAGGTCGGATGGATGAGCCCATTCAGGTGCTGGATGAGTGTCGATTTCCCGCTCCCTGTATGACCGATAATGCCGATGAATTCTCCTTTTTCGATGGTGAGATCGACATCATCCAGAGCCGTCTTTTCAAATGGCGAGCCCTTGCCATAAATATAACTTATATGTTCGACGCGTATGGACATAGTGCTTCTCCCAGCTCCTCATCTGTCATGCAATCTTCAGGAATCTCGTAGCCTTTTTTACGAAGCCCATGAGCAAGGTCGGCAGCGACCGGGACATCGAGCCCCATGGCCGTCAGCTTGTCTGCCTGCGAGAAGACTTCGCGTGCTGTCCCCTGCATCTGGAGCTTCGTGCGATCGACGACCAGCACATGATCCGCCGTCACGGCTTCCTCCATGAAATGGGTGATCAGTACGATGGTGATCCCTTCCGAGCGGTTCAGCTCATGGATGGTATCCATGACTTCCTTGCGTCCCAGAGGATCGAGCATCGCCGTCGGCTCGTCCAGAACGATGCAGTCCGGATGCATCGCGAGTACGCCGGCGATGGCGATCCTCTGCTTCTGTCCGCCGGAGAGCATCGCCGGTGAATGCGTGCGGTAGGCGCTCATGCCGACTTTTTCCAGCGCGTAGTCCACGCGCTTTCGGATTTCTTCCGCGGGTACACCCAGATTCTCCGGGCCAAAGGCGACGTCTTCTTCGACGATAGCCGCGACCAGCTGGTTATCCGGATTCTGAAAGACCATGCCGACTTTTTGCCGGATGTCCCAGATATGCTCCATGTCGCTGGTTTTCATGCCTTCTACGATGACCTCGCCCGCCGTCGGAAGGTACAGGGCATTGAGATGCCGCGCGAGTGTAGACTTGCCGCTCCCATTTGTGCCAATGATGGCGGTGAAGGATCCCTTCGGGATCGTGCAGGTCACATCCGACAGCGCGTCGAATGTCTTCCCGTCCTCCGTCTCGAAGGTATGTGTCAAATGCCGGATGTCGAAGAGGATCTCTTTCCCATCCTGTGTCATATTTTCTTCCATATGTCCTCTTTCCTTAGAGTAAAACAGGAAACGGGCAGAGATCCTCCCCGCCACCTGCTGCTAACTGGGATAACAATGATACTTAATAATAACAAATATGGTTCTTCATAGTCAATTTATATTGTATAGATAGATAGGTATATTGTCAATTTATTTTCGCATGTGCAGTAGACAATAAAAAAGGGTAGTTTTTCCCCTTTTGCTTGCGTATGAAAAGAGGTTCAACGGGGTTAGGGAAACACTGCTTAAATCATTGTCCGATTGAATCGGCGTTTCCTTAGCCCTTGCGGCGTGCTACTCCAAGGGCTATGAATGAAAGCTCTGTTCGAATGAGGAATGGGCAGGAAAGTGGCGGCTTCGCCTCGAATAAATATAGGGCGATGCCCGCTTGAGACTTTAGACATCAGATGCCAAAGGGCAGACGTTAAATGTCTGATATCTCCCTGTCTCTCAGTCTCTTGGTCTATTGGTCTAATCCCCAGCTGCTCATATGCTATAATGACTCATATAAAAGGAGTCACCCATCTATGTCACAAACATTTTATGCCGCACTCGTTTTGGCCGGCGGCGCTTCCTACGGTATCATTTCCACACTCGTCAAGCTCTCCTATAGGGCGGGCTTTTCTATCAATGACGTCTCTTCTATCCAGTATTTTCTTGGATTTCTTCTGCTCTGGACCATCTGGCTTCTCCGCGTGCGGAAATTTCCCGCGAAAAAGACCGCACTAGCCTTTCTCCTGACCGGTATACCGCTCTCAGGCACCACCATGCTCTACAACCACGCGCTGGAGACCCTGCCCGCTTCGCTCGCCGTCATCTTCCTTTTCCAGTCCATCTGGCTCGGCACGCTCGCCGAGTGCGTGATCCGACGTGAGAAGCCTACCCGCATACGTCTCCTTTCCATCGCGATCGTCCTCGCAGGCACTGTACTGTCCGCGGGCGTGGTCGGAAGCGCTGCCGCCTTTCCCCTCTCCATCGGCATGCTTTGGGGACTTGCTGCCGCGATTTCCTACACCACCGGTCTTCTCTGTATGAACCGCATCGGGCGAGGCATCCATCCCATCACCAAAAGCGCACTCATGGTAAGCGGCGCGCTCGTGATGGTTCTCCTCTTTCTGCCGCCCGACTTTCCGGTATCGCCCGCGCATTTTGCCTCTATCCTTCCCTACGGGATCCCCCTCACCCTCTTCGGTGTCTTCCTCCCCCCGCTCCTCTTTGGCAGCGGGATGCCGCACATCTCCCCCGGCCTCGGCAGTCTTCTTGCTGCCAGCGAGCTCCCCGCCGCCCTCTTCTTCTCCTTCCTGCTTCTCGGCGAATCGATTTCCTTCCTGCAGGTCATCGGCATCGTCATGATCCTTTTCGGGATCTGGCTGGGGAACAGGAAACATGTAGTATAATGAAAGAAAATGATTCTCCAAGGAGGCCCTATGAAGAAATACTTTTTCTTTGATATCGACGGCACGCTGACCACGCCGCTTACTGCCGACTATCCCGACAGCACAAGAGAAGCCATCCGATGCCTCCAAAAGGCAGGGCACTTCGTCTCCCTTGCGACCGGACGCATTCAGGCAGACGCCTGGCAGGTCGCGTGTGACCTTGGCATCACAGCCGCTGTCTCCGATGGAGGAAATGCGGTCACCATAGACGGCACGATCCTCTATGACAAAGGCCTTCCGCGGGAAGACTGCTTCGCGATGCTCTCTGCCATCGACAGTGAGAAATATCCATGGGCGCTTGCGACTAGAAATGAGAAATACCGCATCACGACCACGAAGCGCTACCTCGAGAAAGTGGAAGACCGCTACTACGAGACGGAAGTGGACCCCGCTTTTGATTTTCACACCGCCTCCGTCATTCACAAGATCTTCATCGCCTGCAGCAAGCAGGAGGAAGCGGAGATCCCCCTGGGCCGTCTCCCCCACGTCTGGTTCCGCGCTGACACCATGCTCATCGAGCCGATCCATAAAGAGCGCGGCATCGAAGAGCTTCAGCGGCGCTTCGCCATTCCGGATGAAGACATTATCGTCTTTGGCGACGGCATGAATGACCGCACCATGTTCCGCCCCGAATGGTTCTCCATCGCCATGGGAAATGCCAAGCCACAGCTCAAGGAAAAAGCCAAGTACATCACCAGCCGGGCCGATGAAGACGGCATCTATGAAGCATGCAAGCGGTTTGGATGGATTTGAAAAAGCAGCCCCGGGCTGCTTTTTTAGTGAGGAATGAAAAATGGCGGTGCGGTGCTTTTCGTCATACTGAGCGGAGAAAAAGGCTGTATGTCAGGGAAACGCTTTTCTGAATAACGGCAGCTGAGTCGAAGAATCTAGGGAAACGCTGATTCAATCGCAGAGTCAGCTTTTACAAGAATTTTTATACATAGCTTCGTCATACCCTTCCTTAAATAGCTCGCTATTCGCGTCAGGTTATTCCTCGCTATGCATAAAAATTCAAGAGTGAAATCTGACAACGATTTAATCAGTGTTTCCCTAAGCGCCGCGAATTTTTTATAGGATGCCGTTCAGTCCGAATGATACCATAAGACAGAAAGAGGATAACCGCATGCTAAATGAGCGTTGCCTATACCATCCTGCATAAAAAAAGAGAAGCGACATGCGCCGCTTCCAAAGGGGTTGGAGCTGGTTGGGCTCCGTAATGAGAACCTGTATAATAGCTTTCGTAGAAAGTTATTACCAAAGAGAGGGAGCCAGGATGGCATTCCCTGATGCCATCCTGACAGAAGGACGATAACGTCCCAAGGAGGTCGAGTCAGCCGGATAGACCGGCCAAGAGTGGAGGAAATATCCTCCTATAGGAACTTCCCTAAGGGAAGGATCTGTAAAAGGGGAGCGATGATTCCATTTCCCTGTTGAAACCATCGCTGAAGGGAGATGAACCATGGGGGACGAAAACCCCACAGGTATATGTAAACCTCAGATACTGAGGAATACATCATATATAGTCACTTCCGAAGAAGTATTCGTAGAAGGGGTGGTGATGATCATTTTCCCAAAAGAAATGAAATTTCTTTATGACCATCACCGGAAAGGAGATGAACCATGGAGAAAAATCCCCACAGGTATATGTAAAGCCCGAAGGCATTACATCGATAGTAAGGAGTTCAGGCATTTACCGCCTGCCACCCGTCAAGATAACGATAGATACCGTAGGACCTACTCGGAGAATAGTGTTCCCTGTCACCATCCTCAGCAAAAGGGGCTCTGCTTCATTGATCCTCATCATGCCGCAGAAGGAAATCAAAAAATCCACCCTTTTGGATAGAAAAAGGGTGGAATATGCACGTCAAAAGGACTTGCAGTCAAGCACACCTTCCTATCGCTCGTAGGTCAAACGGTTGTACAAAACAGGCAGTTCTCCTGACTCTGCTTCCTCGCTCCTCCAGCCTTCCCGATCTCCTCAAATCAGTGACTTCGTTGGATTCACTCTGCATTACAGTGGCGGGACCGTGCCGGTCTTTCACCGGTCTTCCCTATTAAGCCCTACAGGGCACCTGTTTTCTTATGAAGTTGTTCAAGCGCCGAAGATCCCATTAAAAAACCTCTTTGCACGAACACAAAGAGACATCTGTAAAGACATCCCCTTCCCATCGCTCGTGGGTCATAACGGTGATCTAAGATAAGCAGTTCTCCTGACTCTGCTTCCTTGCTTATCCGTCTTCCCGATTTCTCAGTGACATCATGGATTCGCTCTGCATTACAGTGGCGGGACCGTGCCGGCATCTCACCGGTCTTCCCTATTAAGCCTTTAAGGCACTTACCTTTTCTTATTCGGTTAAGTACATGATAGCACCATTTGTCATGCATGTCAATGAGAAATTCATGAATGAGTTTGGGAAATAGAATGAGATGAGCGTCTAGCGGCTGGTGACTGGTAGCTAGGGATTAGGAGCCTCGAGTAACTAGGGACTTGTGACTGGTGACTTAAATGCCACTTTTGGGCATCGCCCCATTTATACTCTGCGGCGCTTCTATATTCTTATGCGCCGTACCACCATTTCGTATTTCTCATTCAAGCGAAACTTTCAAACGCAATCAAAGGACAGCATGCCAACGGGCCAAGGAAACACCGATCCCCTCATTGCCAGATCTGATCAGCATTCCCCTAACCCTGACCAAAAAAGGCGATGTGAAATAACAATCATCTCATTTTCGCGTTCCATCTGCCGCGGGGGACTTGCAGCTCTCATAGGAGTGACCGGGAAACCTTATCCCAGCTGTCTTTCATGCCATAGTCACCCTATCCGCCCCTGCGGGGCACCTTCCCCTAGAGGGGAAGGCTATTAAGTTAAGGAAATCGTTAGCTACGTAACGTCTTGCTTCCCCTTCGGGAGAAGCGGCGAAGGCAATATGTGCAATCGAACTGGATTTTTAAGAGCGAAGCGACGCTAAAATCCAGTGAGACGCCATTTCGAGAAAAGCGAGATGGGGCATGCCAGCGTTACAGCGTGCTATGTTGAATAGTCCGACGCTATCGATATTCCAACACTTTCATGCAATACCGCTACGTAGCCCCCTCAGCCCTTCGGGCAGCTCCCCCGATGGGGAGCCAAGAACGTTCTACCGCTTAACTTAATAGCATTACCTAGAGGGGAAGGCTGCGATACGAGAATATCATCTTCTAAAAAAGGCGGCGAAGCCGCCACGAGAGCCCTGAACCTTGAACCATGAACCAAATGAAAGCAAAGTAAAAAGGGGCTGTGAAGAAATGCGGAGTCATTTCTTCACAGCTCCTTTTTACTGTATGATCTTTAATTCTTCCAGCAAATGAATATCGATGGGGGTATATGCATCCGGGTGACTTCTGAGATAGTGCTGCTCCTCTTCGTCCGCAGGGTAGAAATTCACCAGCTCTTTCATCTCTGTCCTGACCTTCGGGCGCACCTTCCCTTCTCCTTCGAATTCATTGACAACAAGGGCATTGTCCGTCATCTGATGAGCGATGCCGCGATTCTGCAGGAAAACGAGGAAGTAGCTGATCTGTGGCACATCCTCCTTGCTCGTGTAGTAGATCCCGCTGCGGTACTGCGGGCCGACATATTTTCCCTGAATGCCATCGGTGTAAGGATTGATGATGGTGAAGAATACGTTAAGGAGCATACCGATGTCGATTTTCTTCGGATTGTACGTGACCTTCACGCACTCCACAGCCTCTGCGCTCCCATCAGCGACCTGCTCCTTCGTCGGAGCTTCGATCCGGCTATTCGCATAGCCCGCCTGAGTATCTACGACACCGTAGATTCTGGAAAACACTTCCTGCAGCCCATGGAATGACCCACCGGCCAGATATAGATCTTTGGTAAACAATGTATGATTCTCCTTTTCACGTTGCGCGCATCATGGGCGCATTGAGAGGTAAGTCAAGGGTTCAGGTTGATGGATTCAGGATTAGTCCGTTGGGCGTACCGCCCTTTGATTGCGTTTGAAAGCCTCGTTTGAATAAGAAATTAGAAATGCGAAATGGTGGTGCGGCGCATAATAATATAGAAGCGCCGCGGAGTATATATGAGGCGATGCCCGAAAATGGCATTTCAGTCACCAGTCACTCCTAATCCCTAATCCCTAGCTACTCATCCCTAGCCACTAGCTACCAACCACTAGTCACAAAGTTACTTTTCCGTTTCTTCCAAGTGCTTGATGGATGCGCGATCCATATCGAAGGAGCGGATAAGCTCCGTGACGGCCTGACTTGGGGAGACGACGCCCGCAAGAACAGCCGCTTTGACAGATGGCAGACGGCTCTTGATGAGCGGATCTTCAAAGAAGAGATTATGGAGATGTTCGTCGATCATGCTGTTCACCCAGTCAAGGATCTGGCGCTGACGGCGGTTTTCAAAAATGCCGGATTTCTTTGTGACCTTTTCGAATTCACGCATGACAGCCCAGAGCTCGAGAAGCCCTGTTTTCTTGATCGCGGAGCAGCGGTACGCATGGGTTTTCCAACCTTCGGTAGCCGGACGGATGAATTCGCACATCCTTTCATACTCGCCCTGCGCGACTTTGGCGCGCTCGAGGTTATCCCCATCCGCTTTATTGACGACGATCGCATCGGCGAGTTCCATGATGCCTTTCTTGATGCCCTGAAGGTCATCGCCGGCCCCTGTCAGTACGACGAGCATGAAGAAATCGACCATGGAGCGGACCGTGGTCTCCGACTGACCGACGCCGACGGTCTCGACAAGGATGACGTCACAGCCGGCAGCTTCGCAGAGGAGCATGGTCTCACGGGATTTTCTTGCGACGCCGCCCAAAGTGCCTTTGGATGGAGATGGGCGAATGAAGCAGTTTGGCTCACGAGACAGGTTCTGCATTCTTGTCTTATCACCGAGAATAGAGCCGCCGGTGATGGATGAGGTCGGGTCGACGGCAAGGACGGCGACTTTGTAGCCCTGATGGCAGAGCATCTGCCCGAAGGACTCGATGAAGGTCGATTTCCCTGCACCCGGTACACCGGTGATACCGATGCGGAGAGCCTTGCCCGTTTTGGGAAGAAGTCCCTGCAGTACGCGCTGTGCTTTGTCGAAGTCTTTCGGCGCATTGCTTTCGATCAGCGTGATGGCCTTGGACAGCGTCACACGATCGCCTTTGGCCACGCCGTCAATGTACTGCTCGACGGTCATTTTCTTACGAAGCGGTACTTTTCGAAGCGGCGCATCCGGGTATTCCTTCGCCCCGGTGATGCTGTTTGCCGTGGTATCTATTCCGCGCATGACCGAGCAGGCAAATTCAGGATTTTTCTCTTCCGGTACCCAGCTGGGTCTTAAATCATCATTGTTTTCAGGCATTTGTCATACCCTCCCTTTCCTGGCTTCTTCCCCCATGAGTGCTGCATAAAAGGGAGGGAAACCAAATGAAATCAACATATGGGAAAATCATTATGATGTAAAAAGTAGTTTTATTGAAAATTCAGGGTTCAAAACTCCGGCTTCATGGGATAACGATAATCCCGTATCGTCATTCCGACCGAAGTGGAGTAATCTTTTTCGTTTGCGGTTAAACAGAAAACCTGCATACGAACTCAAACGGGAAACCTGTTACCACTACATTTGAGTGTAAAAGCAGCGTTTCATATGAAGAAGAAAGCGCAACTGGCACGAATACCGATGCAACAAAGATCCCTCGACTACGCTCGGGATGACGATACGCAATAGGCATGCGCTCACATTGTTATACATACGGCCACAGTGAGTTCTGCTTCTCCTCAAAGAGGCGGTCCAACGGGAAAATGTCCTAATCCCTAATCCCTAATCCCTAATCCCTAGCCACCAGTCACTAGTCACTAGTCACAAGCTACCAGCCCCCATAAAACAAGATTGCAAGCCCTGCTAGGGAGCCGAGGTCGCCCTCGGCTCCGCGCAGGACAAGAAATCAGATTTCTTTAAAACGCTTCTGTCACTATTCCAGCTGCGAAATGGTCATTGGTTCAGGGTTCGGGTTAGGGTATCACCATTTCCAGTAACCCCCTGGACCCTAAACCTTGAACCCTTTGCCGATACGCATTGAATGACAGTGTCAGAAAACGTTAGGCGACCTTATTCTGCCTTAGCTTCTTCCTTAGCACGGTCTACGAGCATCTGGAGCAGCTTGATGCAGCATTTCGGAATGTTGGTGCCTGGTCCGAAGATAGCAACGGCACCATGGTCGTACAGGAATTCGTAATCCTGCGGCGGGATAACGCCGCCGATAGCTACAAGGATATCTTCACGGCCGAGTTTCTTCAGGTCTTCGACGATAGCCGGGAGCAGGGTCTTATGACCTGCTGCCAGGGAAGAGAAGCCAACCATATGAACGTCGTTGTCGACGGCATCCTGTGCCGCTTCTTCCGGAGTCTGGAAGAGCGGGCCTACGTCGACGTCCCAGCCCATATCAGCGAAGGAGGTAGCAAGGACTTTCTGGCCTCTGTCGTGACCATCCTGGCCCATCTTCGCAAGGAAGATACGCGGGCGGCGGCCTTCGAGAGCTTCGAATTCGTTAGCCAGTTTCTTTGCTTCGTCCAGTTCGGAGGTGTCATCGAATTCATTGGAGTATACGCCGGAAATGGTGTGGATGACTGCATTGAAGCGGCCGGATACCTTTTCGACAGCGTCGGAGATTTCGCCAAGGGATGCACGGTCATGTGCTGCCTGGACAGCCGCTTCCAGCAGGTTGCCGTTGTCACGGGATTCAGCGCACTTGGTGATGGCTTCAAGATCGCGGCGGACAGCTTCCGGATCGCGGATGCTTCTGAGTTTTTCCAGACGTTTGATCTGTGCGTTACGTACAGCGGTGTTATCGATGGAGAGAACGTTCAGCGGATCTTCCTTCGCCAGTCTGTACTTGTTCAGGCCGACAATGGTTTCACGGCCGGAGTCGATATCTGCCTGACGACGAGCGGCGCATTCTTCGATACGCATCTTCGGAAGGCCGGTGGAGATAGCCTTGGACATGCCGCCCAGTGCTTCGACTTCCTGAATGTGTGCCCATGCACGTTTGATGATCTCGTTGGTGAGGTATTCCACATAGTAGGAGCCGCCCCATGGATCGATGATCTTGCAGACTTTGGTTTCATCCTGGATATAAAGCTGCGTGTTACGAGCCAGACGTGCAGAGAAGTCGGTCGGCAGAGCGATTGCTTCGTCGAGTGCGTTGGTGTGCAGGGACTGGGTGTGGCCGAGAGCTGCAGACATAGCTTCCATACAGGTACGGCCGATGTTGTTGAATGGATCCTGTTCGGTGAGGGACCAGCCGGAGGTCTGAGAGTGGGTACGCAGAGCCATGGATTTCGGATTCTTTGCACCGAAGCCTTTGAGGATCTTTGCCCAGAGGACACGAGCGGCGCGCATCTTTGCGACTTCCATGAAGTAGTTCTTGCCCTGATCCCAGAAGAAGGACAGACGCTTTGCGAAAGCATCGACCGGCAGACCTGCTTTTTCGCCGCAGCGGATGTATTCCATGCCGTCTGCCAGCGTATAACCGATTTCCAGATCGCAGGTAGCACCGCATTCCTGAATGTGGTAGCCGGAAATGGAAATGGAATTGAACTTCGGCATGTACTTGGTGGTGTATTCGAAAATATCACCGATGATACGCATGGACATAGCCGGTGGGTAAATGTAGGTGTTACGTACCATGAATTCCTTCAGGATATCGTTCTGAATGGTACCTGCAAGGATCTTCTTGTCGACGCCCTGTTCGATGCCGGCGGAAATGAAGAATGCCAGAATCGGAAGAACGGCGCCGTTCATGGTCATGGATACGGACATCTGGTCCAGCGGGATGCCGTCGAAGAGGATGTTCATATCGAGCATGGAGCATACGGATACGCCGGCTTTACCTACGTCGCCGATAACGCGCGGGTTATCCGCATCGTAGCCGCGGTGGGTCGGAAGGTCGAATGCGATGGACAGACCTTTCTGGCCTGCTGCCAGGTTTCTCTTATAGAAAGCATTGGATTCTTCTGCCGTGGAGAAGCCTGCGTACTGACGGACAGTCCATGGACGGAAAACGTACATGGTGGAGTATGGTCCGCGAAGGAATGGAGGAATACCGCTCATGAAGTCCAAGTGATTGCAGTCATCATAGACATCTTTGGTATAGAAGGGAGCGACCGGGATCTTTTCCATGGTAGGTTCATAGAGTGCATCAAAGCCTTTGCCGGTCTTGGCTTCCAGCTTTTCCTTCCACTCATCATAGGAGCAGTGTGGATGTTCCCCCAGAGACAGCTGTGTGAAATCAGGATTTGTGTTTGCCATTATTCAATCATTCCTTTCTTTTTCTGCAGCATGCGGAGAATTTCGTAGCAGTTTGCTTTGACGCTGATGAAATCATCTACGCCCGCCTTGCGGTAGGTTTCTTCCAGATCTTTTGGAGCTGCGCCTGCGAGGAAGAGGGTGCCGTCGCCCAGGACTTCTTTCAGTCTCGGAGCCAAAGCCGGTACATCTTCCGGATAGGTCGCATCCGTGGAGCAGATGACAGCCACATCATATGGGGTGCCTTTGTCATCAGCACCGGCTTTCAGTGCTTCTACGCACTTATCCCAACGGGAGCCCGGCTTGTCTTCGTCATCCTGGAAACCATTGTTGAGATGGACATTGAATTCGCCGACCTGCAGGAAGGAGGTGGAGAAGTCTGCTCTGGCTTTATGCTGCGGGATCTTGCCCATGTTTGCGAGGAAGATCTCGACATTCTTGCCAGTCTTTTCTTTGTATGCTTCGGTATCAAAGCGGAGGGCTTCGAAGCGTTCCGTCCAGCGATGTGCATCGATCTTTTCGACAACGATAGAACCTTCTGCATTGCCTGCGACTTCGTAGATTTCAGCGATGGTCGCACCGGCAGCGGCAGCAGCGGCTGCCTTGTCGATGGCTTCGCCTTCGCCGGCATCTTTGAGTTCTGCCAGCTTCTGGCTTCTGAAAGCAAGATCAAGATCCGCGCGGTAAGCCTTAGCTGCATCGCCGAGTTCTTTCTTGATCGCTTCGGTGTCTTCCGGGCGAGCTTCCAGAAGCACTTCGCCCATCAGCGGGTACATGTTATTGCCGACAGCACGGTCTTTTCTGAGATCCAGTGCTTTGAAACGTTTTTCGAGGACAGCTTTGATTTCCTTCTGCGGATAGCCTTTTTCGATCGCTTTGGTCATGCCGCCCAGAGATTCGATCTTCTGGAATTCCGCCCAGATCTTTTCTGCCATCTCTTTGGTGAGTTTTTCAATCGCCCAAGAGCCGCCGGCTACATCGATCGGGCGCAGCATGCCGAATTCTTCCTGCAGCATGATCTGCAGGTTTCTAGCGATACGGCGGGAGAATTCATCACCTTTTCTGACAGTATCATCATATGGTGCATTTTCGTAGGTATCTACACCGCCAACGACAGCAGAGAATGCTTCGGTGGTGTTACGGAGCATGTTCACGCCCACATCGAAAATGGTCTTTGTGAAGAATGCCGGTTTTGCATGGATCTTCATCGAGCGATCTTCTTCTTCTGCACCGAAAGCCTTCATGATGTTCGACCATACCTGACGAGCTGCACGAAGTTTTGCGATTTCAATGAAGAACGTAGCGCCTACATTGAAGCCGAAGTAGAAGGACTGTGCGATATCATGAATCGAAATGCCTCTCTTCAGCATTTCACGAATATACTCGACAGCGACGCCGAAGGTATATGCGATTTCCTGTACGGCCTGTGCGCCGCCCAGAGAGAACACATCCGAAGGGATGAATACAGTCGCTACGCTCGGTGCATTCTTGCGAGCCCAGCGGATGGTCTCTGCCATCTGGTCGTATGCCTTTTCAAGGCTTTCCTTATTCTTGCCATCAGTCAGCAGCTGTGTCAACGGGCTTCCACCGATCACGCCATGAAGCGCGGACACATCTTTTCCCTGTGCTTTGACTGCGGCAGCCACCATAGCAAGCGGTGCCAGTGCAGATTCGCCGGTATACATCATGAATGGATACTTTGCAAGATCCAGACCGTCCAGAAGGTTATGCACATCTTCGAGAGTGGTCAGAGAAACGCCAGTTTCACCTGGTTTTTCAGCATCAGTCACATCGATGCCATGCAGAGTGGATGCATCAAGGCATACATTGTATACCGTGGAACCACGATCGATTTCGTGTTTCAGGAGCTCATTATTTTCCTTCGGAAGTGCTTCATCACAAGACTGTGCAATGCCCCATGGTTCTTCTTTGTAACCATTGACTTTCTGACCGCGCATGAAGTCCCCCATACCCGGATAGTCATCGGTCGGCAGGATCGCATCCTGTGCGTCCGGCCCTGTACGCAGGGTATAGATCGGGCTAAAAGTGATACCTTCATACGTCTTGGTATACATCAGCTTATCAAACGGCTTGCCCTTCAGAAGAGCGTTGCACGCATCAACCCATTCCTCGTAGGTTGGTGGTGTGAATTCATCAAATGTGACCTGTGGGAAATCGGTTTTGCCTTCCGACTGTTTCAGAATCGCTTCCAATTCCTTATCGGTAAGCTGTCTTTCCTGATTTTCCGCGGATGTTGCTTTTGTTACTTCATCCATGAAATAGTTCCTCCTTTAATAATTTATGGCCGCCCACTGACTTACCAGCGCAAATCAAGAGAACGCCCCTTTAGACAATTTCAATCAGACAGAAAATTCACCTCCTTCAGGTTCACGTCTTGGTCCTACCATAAAAAAACGACTGACCCAGTGGGGGCAGCCGGAAAATAATGAGACCAGGACCGATCTCAATCCCCTCCCCATCTCTCGCAGGTTGACGGAAATACGGATCTTCTCACAAGCCCTGATCTTTGACAGAATCAAATCATGTCTTGGATAGACCCCTACTTCCTTCGCGGTGATTCATTGGCAGATAGTTCTCCTGGCTCGGGCTCCTCATCTCTTCACGCCTTCCCAGACTTTCGCCCAGTGACATATCTGTGAGAGACTCCTCCTTACAGTGGCGGGACCGCTCCGGCTTAGACCGGATTCTCTTTTATGCTTTCGCATCTGCCAGCCATATGAAATTGTCTAAATGACTACAGTCTCAGTATAATTCATATTCTTCTCAGTGTCAATCAATGTTTTTCTCCATCTTATACATTTTTTGCTAATATTATATCTGAAATCACAAATTATGCATTGAACAGCAGATATGATTTATATTATAATAGATTTGTATGTAAAGTTTATTTCATTATCATTATTTTTATTCTCATACAAGGAGCTTACCATGGTACTCGATCCGAAAGCCAAAGAAACCGTCAGAGAAGAAGCCCTTCGGCTTTCTAAAGAATTTGCTGAACTTGATGGCAGACGTCCGCGCGTTCTCCTCATAGAAATGGAAAATGATCTCGAAAGTGATCGTGAAGAACGAAAACTTGCCGCCAATGCATTTGCAGACTCCGGCTGGGACGTCGACGTCAGCCCCTCGCAGCAGCCAGCGGATGCTGCCAAGGGTGCAGCAGACAATGACGTCCACTTCGTCTTCTACACCACGACCGGTGAAGCTAGAGGCAAGAATGCTGTCGCCCTCTCGCGTGCCCTTGCCCTCTATGGCCGTGATGATATCCTGATCGCCGTTCATCAGGTGCCGCCTGAAGAAAAAGAATCTCTCTTCCGCTACGGCATCCTCTGTGCCTTCGCCAAAGACTGCGATTACCTCCAGGCTTCCCTCACCATGCTCCGTATCTTGATCGCAAGAGAAAAGCAGGAAATGGAAGAGGACTATGCCTACTGAGGCGTGACTTATAGCAGTGAGCAAAAGACCAGAGAACGGCCTTGAAGAGGGATCCTCCTTTCGCATGAAAGGGATCGACCGCTTCACCCCTTTCGGTGTCGCTATTTCTTATCCGCTATCAAGCCTTCCCCCTTCTTGCTGTCACAAACCAAATACAGAAAGCAACGTGTGATCCGCTCTCGCGGAAATGAAGAAACAAAAACGGAGTGCCTGATCCCCTTGCGCACTCCGTTTTATGGCAACAAAAAAGCAGCGCTTACGCGCTGCTTTTTCATATCGGCTATTAGCCAACGGTGAACAGAACGTCGCCGCCCTGTACGGACTGGCCTTCGGATACCGGCATGCCGGTGATCTTGCCATCGCATGGAGCCATGATCGGGTTGCCCATTTTCATAGCTTCGAGAACGAGGACTTCGTCGCCGGAAGCAACTGCATCGCCAACATGTTTGTTGATGCGGATAACTTTGCCCGGCATTGGAGCTTCAACGGATTCGCCTGCGCCTGCAGGAGCTGCTGCCGGAGCTGGAGCCGGAGCCGGTGCTGGAGCCGGTGCTGGAGCTGCTGCCGGAGCTGGAGTTGCTGCCGGTGCCGGTGCTGCTGCTGCCGGAGCCGGTGCTGCTGCTGCAGCACCGCCGTCTTTTACTACTACATCGTAATCCTGGCCGTTAACTGTTACAGTAAATTTTCTCATTGTCTTTCCTCCTAAATGATTGTACTTTCAACTTTCAATTAGAACTGCTGAGTGCCGGAAACACCTGCAAGACGAGATGCAGAGGTCCAGCCACTTCTAGCTGCCGGGCGGATGGAGACGATTTCGCCGCCACCCATCGCAACGATTGCAGCAGCGATTGCTGCTACAACTGCACCATTGTCAGCTGCTTTAGGAGCTGCTGCTCTAGCTGGAGCTGCCTTCTTCGGAGCTGCTGCCGGTGCCGGTGCTGCGGACTGATTGAGAGATGAACGTACCTGCCAGATCATGATCAGCGCTACTACTGCTACGATAGCAGCAAATACCGCGATATACATAACTGTGTTGTTATCCATCTGTACCCATCCTTTCAATTAGAGTTTTTCTTGCAGCAAATATTACAGCGGAATGTTGCCGTGTTTCTTTGCTGGATGTACTTCGTGCTTGGAAGCAAGCATCTTCAGTGCATTGATGATTGTCGGACGAGTGTTTCTCGGATCGATAACTGCGTCTACATAGCCACGTTCAGCAGCTTTGTATGGAGTTGCGAATTCTTCGACGTATTCAGCTGTACGCTGTTCTTTGTTCGGGTCTTTCTTGAAGATGATGTTTGCAGCGCCTGCAGGTCCCATAACAGCGATTTCAGCGGTTGGCCAAGCGAATACCTGGTCAGCGCCCTGTTCACGGGAGCACATAGCGATGTAGGAACCACCGTAAGCTTTACGGAGGATCATGGTGATCTTCGGAACGGTTGCTTCGCAGTATGCGAACAGCATCTTAGCGCCGTGACGAATTACGCCAGCATATTCCTGCTGTTTGCCTGGCAGGAAGCCTGGTACATCGACAATGTTTACAACCGGGATGTTGAAGCAGTCGCAGAAACGGATGAAACGAGCGGATTTATCGGATGCATTGTAGTCAAGGCAGCCTGCCATGAATGCTGGCTGGTTTGCAATGATACCAACGGTCTGTCCGTCGAAACGTGCGAAGCAGGTAATGATATTCTTAGCGAATTCTTTAGCTACATCGTAGTATTCACCGTTATCTACAATGGATTTGATAACGTCATACATGTTGTATGGAGCGTTGGAGTTTTCTGGCATGATGGTATCGAGAGCCGGATCGGTTCTGGTCGGATCATCACCGGTTTCAACGATAGGAGCATCTTCCATGTTGTTGCTCGGCAGGAAGGAGAGCAGGTAACGAATCTGTTTAATGCAGTCTTCGTCGTTGTCGCAAGCGAACTGAGCTACACCGGAAGTACGGTTGTGGGTCATAGCGCCGCCGAGTGCTTCAGCGGTGATCTTTTCGCCGGTAACGGATTCAACAACTGCCGGGCCGGTCAGGAACATCTGGGATGTTTTCTTGACCATGTAAATGAAGTCGGTCAGAGCTGGGGAGTATACAGCGCCGCCTGCAGATGGTCCCATGATAGCAGAGATCTGCGGAATAACGCCGGATGCAATGGTGTTGCACCAGAAGATCTTGCCGTAGCCAGAGAGTGCATCGACAGCTTCCTGAATACGAGCTCCGCCGGAATCGTTCAGGCCTACGCAAGGAGCACCGACTTTGAGAGCCAGTTCATTTACGTGAACGATCTTAGCAGCGTGCATTTCGCCAAGGGAGCCGCCTTCAACGGTGAAGTCCTGTGCGAATGCAAATACGAGTCTGCCGTCAACGGTACCGTAACCGGTAACAACGCCTTCGCCCGGGAGATCTTTCTTTTCCTGACCGAAGTTGTGGCAGCGGGATTTTACAAGGGCATTGACTTCTACGAAAGTGCCTTCATCAAACAGAAGAGCCAGTCTTTCACGAGCAGTCAGTTTGCCTTTTGCATGCTGTTTTTCAACTTTCTTTTCTCCACCCATAGCCTCTACATGAGCGAGGTTTTTGTGAAGAAGTTCAATTCTTTCTGCAACAGTTGCCATTCTTACACCTCCAAAAATTTTAGGGACCCCCGTAAGGGGGATGCCTTACCCCGGTGGGCAAGGCATTTGCCATCGTTCAATTAAGCCTTGAAGGATGGGCCGCCTGGGCGTTCTGTCAGTTCAAGCAGAAGGCCTGTAGCCTTTGGATGCAGGAAAGCGATGTGACAGCCGCCAGCACCGATACGATATTTCTTATCGATGAGCGGAACTTCTTTAGCCTGCAGGTCAGCAAGGCAAGCTTCGATGTCGTCGACACGAAGTGCTACATGCTGGAAACCATTCTTGCCGCCGTTTGCTTTTTCGATGAAACGAGCAATCGGGCCGTCCGGAGTGGTGGAACCCAGGAATTCGAGTTCGCAAGCTTCGGTCTGAGCAGACGGTTTGAAGAAGCTGGTGGTTACATGCTGTTCTTCGACGGTTTCATCCGGAAGGGATGGATCCAGTCCAAGGATGTCTTTCATCTGCTGTTTGATCAGCTGAAGATCTTTAACAGCAACGCCTACATGGTCCACACAAAGTACTTTGAATGCCATAATAAACTCCTCCTTTAAAATTATTTGAATATTTTGCCTACAATGGAATCAACGACCGTGAACGGATCTGTCTTCCGTTCAAAGACGTCTTCCACGCAGTCACTAAATTCACCCGTCGAGGAAATATTTTCCTCAATATGACGGGAAATGCGATCGTGAATCATTTCCAGCATCTCGCTTCTAGCCCGTTCACGTCTTCTTTCTTCAAGGAGACCGGACTCTTCGAGGTACTTTCTATGTTCGCCCAGAGCTGCTACTACTTCGGCTACGCCCTGATCTTTGTTCGCGATCGTTCTCTCGATCGGAGGACGCCAGTTCTGAGCTTCGCCCAGATCAAGCATCATTTCGATTTCGACGTTCAAACGATCTGCGCCATCGCGATCACATTTGTTGATGCAGAATACATCACCAATTTCAAGGATACCTGCTTTGATAGCCTGAATATCGTCGCCTAGTCCAGGTACGAGCACAACAAGTGTCGTATCCGCATTTTTAACGATATCAACTTCTGATTGTCCTACGCCTACTGTTTCGATGAGAATAACATCGAGACCGAAAGCATCCATCAGTTTGACCGCATCTGCAGTCTTACGGGAAAGTCCGCCAAGGCTGCCGCGCGTACCCATACTACGGATATAAACACCCTTATCCAAGGTCAGGTCGTTCATTCTGATACGGTCACCAAGGATGGCGCCGCCGGAGAATGGACTGGTAGGATCGATGGCTACGATACCTACCGTCTTGCCCTGCTTACGGAACTGCTTAATGAGGGCATCTGACAGTGTGCTCTTACCCGCACCAGGCGCACCAGTAATACCGATGACCTGTGCACGACCGGTATGGTGATAGATTTCTTTCATGATATCTTCAAATCCATCCCGTTCGTCTTCAACGATGGTAATTGCTCTCGCTAAGGCACGTCTGGATCCATTCCAAAAATCCTTCATAGAAAATTCCATGGATGCACCGCCTTTTCGAAGAGTAAATAATATAGTTGCAATGGGACTGAGTATCCCCCCAGCCCCATGCAAGCTACATTTCAACTAATAAACTGTCAAGCTAGTCAGTCTAAAAGCCGATTATTTTACGTTTTCTTTAATGAAGTCGATAACTTCTTTGGTTGGTGTGCCAGGAGTGAAGATAGCTTTTACGCCAGCTTCTTTCAGGCCTGGGATATCGGATTCCGGAATTACGCCGCCGCCAACTACGAGAACGTCGCCCATTCCTTTAGCTTTCAGTGCTTCAACAACTTCCGGGAAGAGGGTGTTGTGAGCGCCGGAGAGCAGGGACAGAGCTACAACATTAACGTCTTCTGCGTCTGCTGCTTCAACGATCTGTTCAACGGTCTGGCGAAGACCGGTGTAAATAACTTCCATGCCTGCATCACGAAGTGCACGAGCAATAACTTTTGCGCCACGATCATGTCCATCAAGACCCGGTTTAGCTACCAGTACTCTGATACGTTTGTCTGCCATTGTAAATTACCTCCAGAAATATTTGAGTAATGTAATTATCTTTGCTTCAGGCTGCCCTTAGATTAGAGGGTGTTGTGCGGTTTGTATTCGCCGTAAACTTTACGCAGAACGCCGCAGATTTCGCCTTCGGTGCAGTATGCACGTACGCAGTCGAGGATGACTGGCATGAGGTTGATGTGGTCTGGGCCTTCAGCCGGAGTCTGAGCTGCTTTTTCAAGTTTAGCCAGTTCTTCAGCAACTTTAGCCTGGTCACGGTTTGCTTTATCCTGAGCGAGCTGAGCTTTCTTCTTTTCGCCAACGGATGCATCGATCTTCAGCAGGCCGGTAACCGGTGGTTCTTCCATGGTGAATTTGTTGACGCCAACGATGGTTCTTTCGCCGGATTCAACAGACATCTGCCAAGCGTAAGCAGCGTCCTGAATTTCTTTCTGGATGTAGCCTTTATCAATAGCTTCTACTGCGCCGCCCATTTCATCGATCTTGCGGATGTATTCTTTAGCTTCTGCTTCGATAGCATTGGTCATAGCTTCAACATAGTAGGAGCCGCCGAGCGGATCAACTACGTCAGCCAGGCCGGATTCGTAAGCTACGATCTGCTGGGTACGCAGAGCGATGGTTACGGATTCAGTGGTCGGCAGAGCCAGAGCTTCATCGCGGGAGTTGGTGTGCAGGGACTGGGTTCCGCCCATAACTGCTGCAGCGGTCTGGAGAGCAACACGGATGATGTTGTTGTTTGGCTGCTGAGCGGTCAGCATGGAACCAGCGGTCTGGGTGTGGAAACGCAGTTTCATGGACTTCGGGTTTTCTGCATGGAATCTTTCCTTCAGAATGGTAGCCCACAGACGGCGGGATGCACGGAACTTTGCAACTTCTTCGAGTACGTTGTTGTGAGCGTTCCAGAAGAAGGACAGACGGCCTGCGAATTCATCGATCTTCATGCCAGCTTTCAGAGCTGCTTCGATGTATGCGATACCATCAGCGATGGTGAATGCGATTTCCTGAGCAGCGGTGGAGCCTGCTTCACGGATGTGGTAGCCGGAAATGGAGATGGTGTTCCACTTCGGTACGTTTACGGAGCAGTATTCGAAGATATCGGTGATCAGACGCATGGACGGTTTAACCGGGAAAATGTAGGTGCCGCGAGCTGCGTATTCTTTCAGGATATCGTTCTGGATGGTGCCGCGAAGAGCAGCTGCCGGAACGCCCTGTTTTTCAGCTACAGCGATGTACATAGCCAGCAGTACGGAAGCCGGTGCGTTGATGGTCATGGAAGTGGAAACTTTGCCGAGGTCGATGCCGTCGAACAGTCTTTCCATATCGTAGAGGGAGTCGATAGCTACGCCTACTTTACCAACTTCGCCAGCGGACATTTTGTCGTCGGAGTCATAGCCGATCTGGGTTGGCAGGTCGAATGCGCAGGACAGGCCGGTGCCGCCGTTAGCGATCAGGTATTTGTAACGTTTGTTGGATTCTTCAGCGGTGGAGAAACCAGCATACATACGCATGGTCCAGAGTTTGCCACGGTACATGGTCGGCTGTACGCCACGGGTGTATGGATATTCGCCCGGGAATCCGAGGTCTCTTTCATAGTCGAAACCTTCGAGATCGAGTGGGGTGTACAGGTTCTTGTGTTTCAGACCAACTCTTTCCGGATGTTTTGCGCACTGTTTTGCATAGGTGTCATTGTAAGCTGCAAGTTTAGCTTTCAGGGATTCGTTAGACATGAGTTCATCTTCCTCCTAAAAAAGTAAGTATGTAAAACTCTAGGAAGCCTTTTCCTTGACTTCGGTGGCCGCGACTTTGTGTTCTTCTTACCACTTACATAGGATCTATCTTCCCAATGGGGTCACGCAAAGCCCTTGGCTGCTGCAGTGCTCATTCGAGTCTTCTTGCAGCAGCGATTGGGGACTCTTGCTGACCCATGTATTGACACTGTCTTGTGACAGATATCACCATAGGTAATTATACAGTATTATCTGTATTTGTAAAGCATTAAATGCCTTGCCTCATGCGGCTTCTTGAATAATTAAATTATTTCTTGAAGTGCATATCGCCGGTTTCAGCGAGGCTTTCATGGAATTTGAATGCTTCCTGAAGGAGATGCGGGGTCTGGCTTTCGCCGCAAGCTGCGCATGCTCTTTCATAGTAGTCCATGAGCTGATCTCTGAAAGACGGATGAGCGACGTTGTTGATGATGACCTTTGCTCTTTCTTTCGGGGACAGGCCGCGAACATCAGCGACGCCCTGTTCGGAAATGAATACATGGGTATCATGTTCGGTGTGGTCAACATGGGAGCACATCGGAACAACTGCGGAGATCTTGCCGCCCTTTGTGGTGCTGTGGCAGAAGAAGCAGGACAGGAATGCGTTACGAGCAAAGTCGCCGGAACCGCCGATACCGTTCATCAGCTTGGTACCTGTTACATGGGTGGAGTTTACGTGGCCGTAAATATCCATTTCCAGAGCGGTGTTCATGCCGATAACGCCGATTCGACGAACAACTTCACCGTTGTTGGAGATTTCCTGCGGACGAAGAACGATCTTCTTGTTGTATTTTTCAATGTTTGCATAGAAGCGTTTCAGTCCGTCCGGGGATGGGGAGAGGGAAGTACCGGAGATCATGTCGATCTTGTCTTTATCGATCAGGTCAAACATGCCATCCTGAATAACTTCGGTGTATACAGAAAGGTTCTTGAAGTCGGATTCTACGAGGCCATGGATAACAGCGTTTGCTACGTTGCCTACGCCGGACTGCAGCGGCAGCAGGTTTTCCGGCAGTCTTCCATGTTTTACTTCGTTCTTCAGGAAGTCAACCAGGTTGTTGCCCATAGCTTCTGCATCGTCATCGAGCGGAGCCAGTGCACGGGTAACGTCTGGCAGATCGCATGGAACGATAGCAACGATCTTGGACGGATCGCAAGGGATGTACGGGGTGCCTACGCGGTCGCCTGCATGGAGAATCGGAATCGGTTCACAGAATGGCGGATTCTTACGCATGTAAATATCAGCCATGCCAGCGAGTTCCAGCGGCTGGGTGGTGTTGACTTCTACAATGACTTTCTTTGCAGTGTCAACATATACCGGAGAATTACCGATAGCGGTGGTCGGATAGAGTTCACCGTTCGGTCCGATCTTGCAGACTTCTACTACTGCGAAATCTGGGCCTGTTACGTGTTCACCCTTCACGTTGGTGAAGAAGCCAGCACGGATCTGCTGTGCAACGTGGGACAGGTGCAGATCGTAATAGTTTACTTTGCCTGCATTGATAGCTTTTCTCAGGTTGGCATTGGTCTGATAAGGCATACGGTTTCTGATGCCGTTTACAGCGACCAGTTCGGTATCGATCTGGGAACCGGTGGAAGCGCCGGTCCATACGTCTACCTGGAATGGAGTTTCTTTCATACGTTCTGCGAGTTCATGCATGGTGATCTTCGGATAGCCGCATGGGGTGAATCCGGAGATACCAAGGATGTCGCCTGCCTGAATCATAGCTGCTGCAGTTTTAGCATCACAGATTTTTGCTTTCAGATCTGCACTTTCAATTCTGCTAAGGAATTCGCTATCATTGGTGTCGATCATTACTATCATCCTCCCAAAAATATAAAAATATCAAAAGTCCAGTACCTCTGTGAGCTTTCTCTATGGTCTGGAACTTTTTGCCTCATAAAAACACAGCCGCGCTTCCAAAGTATAAAAGAAAAAGGAGTTCTTTCTGTATCTATATGACCGCATGTAAACCATGTCTCATATCATCAGAAAAACTCCTCCTTAGTATCATCGGTCTCACCGACTGTATTTATGACCTCTCAGTCATCAATGTTATTATATCACATTTTTTTCGAAAGGTTCGTAAAAAGTAAGTTCTTTGTTTTTAAAATTCTCATAGGCATGTTATAAATAATTCCTATTAGACAAATCATCAATTATGTAACTTATAGAGTGCATGTTAGGAAATCGCAAACTCTAGCAGTGGAAGTTATCGGAAATGGGTTCGGGGGTAGCCACAGGGGCATGATGCCCTTTGATTACATTTGAAAGCCTCGCTTGAATGAGGAATGAGAAATGGTGGTGCGGCACATAAAACTATGGAAGCGCCGCGGAAGTTTGAAACCAGCGGTTTTCCATATCGCAAACCTAATCCCTAGCTACTAGTCACCAGTCACTAGTCCCCGTTTCCCACGCAAAGTGCGGAAAGGCTCCAGAAGCAGAAGGAGATCGAGCGTCCGAAGAGGACATGGTCGCTCATGCCGATGACGGCGATGGCCGTGACCATGAGCAGTCCGCCAAGCCCCATCGTTCGCGTGAAGAGGCTGGCCTTCCCCCGATAGAGCTTCCAGCTGAGGAATCCCTGTTCAAAGAAGGTCAGTAGGAAGGCTGCTCCGCCTATGATACCGACTTCAGCGAGCATATTGAGGTACATGTTGTGCGCATGGAAGATGAGGACGTGTTCATCCTGAATGAAGAAGTTGTAGTCGGGATAGGCCAGATAATAACTCCCCCACCCCACACCGAGAAGCGGGTGCTCTTCGATCATGGCGATGGTGCTCTCCCATAGGGCAAAGCGCAGGCCGACAGAGGTGTCCTCGCCGGAGAAGAGGGACAGGAAACGCTCGACCATCTGCCCGTGGTAGAAGAGGAGAACGAGAGGGATGAGGAAGAAAAGGAAGCCAAACCGCTTGTCATAGAAGAGGGTGAGTCCGAGCACGATAGCCGCAAGGCTCAGCCATGCGCCGCGTGAATAGGTCAGCGCAAGGCAGAGAAGCAGGACGAAGAGAATGACGGCAAAAGCCCATTTCCTTTTTTTCTGGCGCTCCCGCAGAAAGAAAGCAGTCAGGATGCTGATGATCATCACGGCATAGGCCCCGAGGAGATTCGGATTTTCCAGTGTCGAATACATGCGGCGCCGAAGGAGAGGAAATCTCTCGGGATCGACCCAGCTCTGCGCCGTCATATCAGCTGCCATGCCTGCCACATTCGCATACTGGATGAAGCCATAGGCAGCCACGCAGATGGCTCCTGCCAGGAAGGCATAGAGCGCCTTCTCCTTTTCTCGCACGGAGGAAAGGAGAGAAAGGATCAGAAGGTAGATCGCGGCATACATCAATGGCTGGAAGGCCCAGTTCATGAGCGAAAAAGCAGGGTCGGGAGAGCTGAATCCGGAGAAAAAGGCACACGCCAAAAAAACCGCCGGCAGTCCCCAGAAGCGAGGGCACACGCATTTCACTTCGCCCGTGGTGCAATGATTCACTGCCCAGAGAAGAAGGCTGGGGAGAAGTGTCACGTAAAACACATAGGGATGAAGCGGCAGCAGAAAGAGTGTCACATATAAAAGATGCTGGATGTTCTTTTTCGAAGCGAGGAATCGCATGGATGGGCTCCTGACGTGGGAAATGATATTTTTCTATGATCTTATCTCAGTATATCATTATATAGAATGGGAAACTGTTCAGCAATAGAGAATGGGAAAGGGTTCGGGGTTCAGGGTTCAGGGTTCAGGGTTCAGGGTTTGCCCCGGTGACGTGCTGTCCCTTGCTTGCTTGCGGAAGAGGGGGAGCGGGTTCTATAGGTTCAAGAGGTTCAAAGTAGTAGGTGTGGCACATAAAAAGCAGAAGCACCGCGGAGTATAAATAGGGTGATGCTTGAAAGTGGCATTTAGTCACCAGTCACCAGTCACCAGTCACTCGAGGCTCCTAATCCCTAGCTACTAATTCCTAATCCCTGCTTTCAAACTTCAAGGTTAGCCCCTTGGGCGTGCCGTCCTTTGATTGCGCGCGAAAGAGGTTCGGCAGGTTCTATGAGGTCAATGGGTAGGGCGGGGGCGGTGCGGCGCATAAGAATATAGAGGCGCCTCGGAGGTTTGAAATTAGGGAAACGCTGATTAAATCGCAGAGTCGGATTTCATATGGATTTTTATCCATAGCTTCGTCATCATATTCCTTACATAGCTCGCTACTCTCGTCAGATGATTCCTTGCTCTGTATAAAAATCCAAGAATGAAATCTGACAACGATTTAATCAGTGTTTCCCTAGCGGTTTTCTCGTATCGCAAACCTAATCCCTAGCCACTAATCCCTAGCTACCAGTCACTAGTCACCAGTCACTAGTCACCGCCCCAACAAAAAACTCCCCTTCCGGGGAGTTTTTCTTCCAAGGCGCGATCAGAATACGGTCTTGATAGAGCCGCCGTATTTCTTTTCGATGAAGTCCTTGACTTCTTTGCTTGTGAGAGCTTTCATGAGCTTCTGGAGTTCCGGACGGTTTTCATCCCCTTCACGGACAGCTACGATATTCGCATACGGGGAGTCGGATCCTTCGCTGTAGATGGCGCTCTTCGGATCGAGTTTGGCTTCGAGAGCGAAGTTCATATTGATGATCGCGATATCCGCATCCTCCAGGGAACGCGGAAGCTGCGGCGCTTCCAGTTCGGAGAATTTCAGGTTCTTCGGGTTCTCTGCGATATCCTGCGAGGTCGCGGTGATCGGAGCGCCTTCTTTCAGCTTGATAAGACCGGCAGACTGGAGGACGAGGAGGGCGCGGCCGCCATTGGTCGGGTCATTCGGAATGGCTACATGCGCGCCGTCAGCCAAGTCATTCAGGGACTTCAGCTTCTTGGAATACACGCACATCGGTTCGAGATGGACAGCCCCCATGGATTTCAGCTTCAGGCCTTTGGATTTGCAAAATTCATCGAGGTACGGCTTATGCTGGAAGAAGTTCGCATCGAGGCTCTTATCCGCAAGCGCCAGATTTGGCTGGACATAGTCGGTGAATTCGACCATTTCGACTTTGACGCCTTCTTTGGCGAGCTTGTCTTTCACAGCGCCAACGATCTCAGCGTGCGGTACCGGAGATACGCCGACTTTGATGGTAGTTTCTTTGCCAGCTGCGGAAGAAGCAGAGGACGCGGCTTTCTGATCACCGCAGCCTGCGATGATGCCAGCAGCCGCGAGGACTGCAGCCGATACGAGGATGGCTTTCTTGAAGTTCATAGGGATCCCTCCAGATGGAAAAAGAGAGGCGCGGCTATGCACCGCACGCATATTAAATATAGTTTTATTTATAGCACTAGTGAAAGGGCCGCGTCAAGAGGAAATCAAGGTTCAGGGTTAGCCTATGGGGCGTGCTGTCCTTTAATTGCGTGAGAAAGCCTCGCTTGAATGAGAAATTAGAAATGAGAAATGGTGGTGTGGCGCATAAAAATATAGAAGCGCCGCGGAGTTTTGATAGCGCTTCGCGCTGTCGTCATTTCGAGCGTAGCCGAGAAATCTATATGGCAGAACGCTCATTGCCTGATGTGAGGCAGCACCAAGACATCGTTTCCCCTCAGCGCATACACGCTGATTCCTCCAAGGCAGTAGAGATCCCTCGGCTGCGCTCGGGATGACGATGCCGAAAAACCCCAGTCACCAGTCACCAATCACCAATCACCAGTCACTAGTCACTCGAGGCTCCCAATTCCTAGCCACTAATCATCCCCGCTTTCAAACTTCAGGGTTACCGCCCTTTGATTATGTACGAAAGAGGTTCAACGGGTTCAACCGGTTCAGAGGGTTCAACGGGGTGGTGCGGCGCATAAAAATATGGAAACGCCGCGAAGTATAGATGGTGGCGATGCCCGAAGGTGGCATTTCAGTCACTAGTCACTTGAGACTCCTAATCCCTAGCCACTAATCATCCCTGCTTTCAAACTTTAGTCCCAAATAAAAAATCACGCCATGCGCCTTTCGCGCATCGCGTGATCTTCTTTTTGCAAGTTTATTCCTTCATGACTGTCCCATCAGCGAGTGTGATGGTGTGTCCGTTGTACTGGATCGTGCCCAGATTGAAGAGGCTGGTGACCTCAGAGTCTGCCGTCAGGTTCCATGTAGAGCCTTCCGCGATGAAGACATCGGCATTGGTCTTGTACGGAGCGCCCTCCTGGGCATTCGGAGCGATGGTGATCGCGCCGGTCCATGTGGACTGGTCTTTGATATTGAGATTGATATCCGAGATGGTATCGAGGAGAATGTCGCCATTCAGGATCTGATGCGACAGGATGACTTCTGCGTGACCGCCGTTCGCGCCCGCATCGCCCCAGCCGTAACCGCCGTCATTGCCTGTGATGGTGAAGACAGGCGATGCTTCATCCTGCGTGAGCGTGCTGTCATTCAGCGTGATGCGGCAGTGGGTGCCGGTCACATAGAACATGCCGCCCTTGTGAGAGATGAGGCTTGCATGATTTGCCTCGAACTGCTGCGTCCCCGTGACACCGATCGCGTCGGCGTCCGAGTACATGACGATGTTATAAGGAAGCGCGCCCGTCTCATTGCCTTCGAGCGTCGCTCCGTCGAGCGTGATGGAGCTGATATTCTTGATAACGGCTGCCTTGGTCTTTTCCGCCTTGACAGAGCCGCCTGTGACGGTCACATCGCCTTCGGTATAGATCCCGTGTGCATTGGCACCGGAAGCGGTGAAGGCAGAGTTTTCGGTGAGAAGAATGCCGCCGTTTTTAGAAATACGGATCGCTGCCGACTGATTTCCTGTCGTGGAAACCGTCGAGTCCTGCACCTTCATCATCGCACGCTGGGAGACTTCGACGCCCGCTGCCTGCGCGCCCGTGGTAGAAACCTCTGCATTCGTCAGATTGATGTACGTGCCCTTGCTGTAGCCATAGGCGCCCGTCGCGCCGTTTCCTGTGCTGGAAATCTTCGCATCCGTGAAAGCACCGTGTCCGCCATGGGTCACGAGCAGCGCTGCATTCATCCCGTAAAGGTCACTGCTTTCTGCACTCGAAGTATCGCCGGACTTCGTGATGGTATCGCCCTTCGCGGTGATGTATGCCATGGAGACGCGGAGCGCATTCTCATCCGCTTTGTCCGAGCTGTAAGTCATACCGTCATACGCACCATCGGATCCGATCTCGGCGGCTGCGCTCCCCTGGTCTGCGGTATACTTCGCTGCCGGTGTCGGGGCAGGCTCCGGTTCCGGTTCCGGCTCGGGCTCTGGTTCCGGTTCCGGTTCGGGTTCGGGCAGCGGAGCGGGCTCCGGTTCCGCAGGCTTCGGTGCTTCTGGTGAAAGATTCTTGAACGTGCCGGACTCGACCGCACTCTGGACATCAGGCAGCGTCAAAGACAGACCCTTCAGCAAGGCATCGGTGTAGTTCACACTTTCAGCAGGTGCTTCCTGAGCTGCCACCGGAGCCGCCGGAGCAGGCTCTGCAGCTTCTGCCATAGAAAGCGGCAGCACTGCCCCTGTCAGAGCCAGCGCGCAGAGAAGGGACGTCAGTTTATTGGATTTCATAGGATTCCTCTTTTCTTTACTTGAAGCCATATTGACCTGAAACTATATATAAAGGTATAAAAATGCATTTCCTGTCATACTGACTTCCATTTTACAACATTCTTTGAGAATTGTCATTAAAGAAAGTTTTAAGGAAACAGGGTTCGCTCGTGGGGCGTGCCCTGAAGTTTGAAAGCAGGGATGAGGAGAGCTAGTGACTGGTAGCTAGGGATTAGTAGCCTCGAGTGACTAGTGACTGGTGACTGGTGACTAGTACTAGGGACTAGGGACTAGTAGCTGGGGATTAGGTTTGCGATATGGGAAAACCGCTGGTTCAAACTTCCGCGGCGCTTCCATAGTTTTATGTGCCGCACCAGCACTTCTCATTTCGCATTTCACATTTCTTATTTCTTATTTCTTATTTCTTATTTCTTATTCAAGCGAAACTTTCGCACACAATCAAAGGGCCGTCCCTCCCCCCAAACCTCTCTCATTTGTGCTACAATGAGAAAAGCAAAAATCACTATTTCCTATTCACTCTGTATTTCCCTGAGGAGGCCATTATGCATATCCATGTCATTGATCATCCGCTGATCCAGCACAAGCTGACCATTATGAGAAAGAAAGAAACCAGCTCCGGCGAGTTCCGCCGTCTGCTGCAGGAAATCACACTCCTGATGGGCTATGAACTCACCCGCGACCTGCCGCTCGAAGATGTCGCCATCGAGACGCCGCTCGAAAAAGCGACAGGGAAACAGGTCGCCGGCAAGAAGCTCGGCATCGTCCCGATCCTGCGCGCCGGCTTCGGCATGGTGGAAGGCCTCACCGAACTCATGCCGTCTGCCCGCATCGGCGTCATCGGCCTCTACCGCGATCCCGTCACCGCCAAGCCGGTCGAATACTACTGCAAGCTGCCGGATGTGGAAAATCGTGACTTCATCCTTGTCGATCCGATGCTCGCTACCGGAGGCAGCGCCGTCGCAGCCATCGACATGATGAAAGAAAAAGGCGTAAAGAATATCAAATTCATGTGCCTCGTCGCTGCCCCGGAAGGTGTCGAGGTCGTAAACAAGGCACATCCGGATGTACCGATCTATACCGCCTCCCTCGACCGTCAGCTGAATGAAAAGAAATACATCCTCCCGGGCCTTGGCGATGCCGGCGACCGCATCTTCGGGACAAAGTAAGAAGGTTTAAGGTTTAAGGTTTAAGGTTTAACGGTTCAGGGTTCAGGGGTATGGTGGCGGCTACGCCGCAAGTATATATGAGGAGATGCCCGAAAGTAGTATTCAAGTCACTAGCCACTCATCCCTAGCTACTCATCGCTGCTTTCAAACTTCAGAGTTCAGGGTTGTTGTGGCAGCTTCGCCGCAAGTATATAGGCGATGCCCGCTTGCCGTTTTCCTCCCCGTTTCCATACAAAAAGCCGCAGAGTGAATCCAGCGATTCCCTCTGCGGCTTTTTTGATGCCGATGAAATATAAGCGGCTTTCCCCACATGTGCCGCGCACCTCTCCGCTTTCCTCATCTGTCTTTCATACCGCCAGTGCCCTATCCGCCCCTATGGGACACCTTCCCCACAAGGGGGGGGAGGCGATACGAGGGAAACCTGCTATCAAGAGGCCTTCGGGCATCGCCCCATCTATACTCCGCGGTGCTTAGATCCTTCGACTCCGTTCTCCCGTTTCAGATAAGTCATTTTTAAGGAAACACTGATTAAATCGTTGTCAGATTTTACTCTTGAATTTTTAGGCATAGCGAGGAATAACCTGACGCGAATAGCGAGCTATTTAAGGAAGGCTATGACGAAGCTATGTATAAAAATTCTTGTAGAAGCTGACTCTGCGATTGAATCAGCGTTTCCTTAACATACGACGTTTTTCTCCGCTCAGGATGACGAAATGCGCCGCACCACAACCTTGAACCCTGAACCTTGAACCCTCAATCAAAGGGCGCCTCGCCCACGGGATTCCCCTTCTATCCCATCCGTTCCACGACATCCTTTGCCCAGTCGCGGTCGATATAGAGATCATTCTTTGTCGCGGCATCGAGGCGTTCATACGCGCTGTCATAGATGGCCTTGTACAGGGATTCATCAAATTCCATCGATCCCACCATCTCTCCCGCTCTGCGGAAGAGGAAGCCGTGCACGCCGTCATCATTGGTCGCGAAATAAATCTCGTCGATCTTCTTATCCTTGTAGTGCGCCTCGACATTGTCCCATACGGAGCTCTTGATGATTTCCACGATCCGGTCATCGAAGCCCGCATCGAGGATGAGGAGCTTTTCCTTGAACGCATTGTAAGAACGGACGATACGTTTCCGGTAGCCGTCGAAGGCATTCCCACGCTGGTCTAAGATCTGCGCCATATCCGATGTATCGCCGCCGTCCGCGCTGACGTAGATCAGCACCTTATCCTCCTGCTGATGATAGAGGAAATTGTAATTCAAAAGCGCTGACGCGCCGCACTCCGGGCAATGGAAACGGAAGGTCTCGTCATTTCTGACCTTCTCCTTCATCTCCGGATTTTCCATCGTATTGATGCTGTCCCATACGAGGAAAGACGTCTTCTTCCCGCATTTCGGACAGGTGATCTCCTGCATAGCACTCTGTGACATAATTGGCCTCCTGTAATTGAATCTCTATCCATTATAACAGGGGACCTGCGCCTTGGGAAGAAATAGTGAGAAATCAAAACGCAGCGAAGAAAGCAAGGCGACGCGACGCTTTCTGAGGAAACACCGCCCAAAAATGAGATGCTCATCACCTCACGCTGGCGATCTCCCCCGCGATCGCGAGATCCTCCAGTCTTCCTCTCGTACACGAACCGATACAGACCTCGTGATCTGTGAGGTGAGCCTTTCCCCGTTTCGCCTGCCCGATCACAGCCGAGAAATGACAACATGGGGAAAGCGGCATTCTCGTATCTCCCTCCTTCCCATGGAAGGAGGTGCCCCAAAGGGGCGGAGGCTCGCTCATGCTATGGGTTGAAAAAGAATGTGAGATATGCCTTCCCTCGTATCGTCATCCCGAGCGCAGCCGAGGGATCTTTTTCGCTTCCCGTTTCCGTTTTCCTTCGTAATGCTGTCTGCATGAAGCACCGTGATCCCACGTCGCATGGAGTACGGTGCTTCCCGTTATCCGCTGTCCTCCCATGTCTTGATCGATCGCAAACGAAAAAGATTTCTCGCTTTCGCTCGAAATGACGATACGGGGAAAGCGGCATTCTCGTATCTCCCTCCTTTCTCTGGAAGGAGGTGCCCCGAAGGGACGGAGGCTCGCTCACGCTATCGGTTGAAAAAGAATGTGAGATATGCCTTCCCTCGTATCGTCATCCCGAGCGCAGCCGAGGGATCTTTTTCGTTTCCCGTTTCCCTTTTCCTTCGTAATGCTGTCTGCATGAAGCACCGTGATCCCACGTCGCAGAGAGTGCGGTGTTTCCCGTTATCCGCTGTCCTCACTTTTCCTGATCGATCGCGAATGAAAAAGATTTCTCGCTTCCACTCGAAATGACGATACGGGGATGCGGTATTCTCGTATCGTGCATTTAGCCAAACGCGAAGCGGACAATAAAAAAGGAAATCCCATTTCTGAGATTTCCTTTTTTGATTCAGATTCGTTTGCGAGAACTCACAAATTAGAATTTGTAGTTCAGGGAAACAGTCCAGGAGTCTTCTTCGTCATTTACGCCTTCAGCGTCAGCAGCGAATGCGTATTCAGCGTGCAGCTGTACGTTCTTCTGAAGGGTTACGTTACCAATAGCATTCCAGTAGGTCAGGTTATTAGCAAGTTTGTAAGCGCTGATAACATTGGTCTGCAGACCGGTCAGGCCGCTGAAATTCATTTCTTTGTCAATATCGTTGTAAGCTACTGCGAGATCCCAGGTGCCAACTTTCTTCCAGTCAGCTTTGCCATAGGAGAGGCCTGCGTTCCAAGCGGTGTCGTTGTCTTTAGCAGTGGTGTTCTTCCAGTATTCACCGAATACGTTGAACTTCTGAACCGGTACGTTCAGGCCAATGCCGTAAACTTCATCGTTTTCGTTGGATTCTTTAGTAGCGAAGTAGTTAGCATCGAGTTTAGCAAAGCCAAAGTTATAAGCACCCTGAGCAAAATACAGGTCTTTGTCAGCCAGACCAAGTTCATTGCCATTCAGCTGGCCAAAGCCGGTAGCGAGAGCCAGTTTGCCATTGTTGTAGGAAGCCTGTGCACCATCATAGCCCTTGTTCGGGTTGATGAGCCAGCCGCCCTGGTTGCCAAATACGATCGGCTGACGGCCGAGACGTACTGCGACTTCTTTGCCGAAGTTGTGGTTTACATACAGCTGATCCATGGTGGTGTTGGAATCGCCATTGCCTTTGAAATCCATTTCGTTCAGGAAACGGCCCTGTACATAGGTGGATTCATTGACCTGGCCTTTTACGTTCAGGCGGATACGACCGTTCCAAGCATCGCCGGCTTCAGCTTTGTCCTGATAACGCATACGAGCGTCGCCGGACCAGTAGATGTTGCCGACTTTCTTTTCCAGGTTGGAAACGCGAACGCCGAGGTTTGCGAGTTCGTCAGCGTATTCGCCAGCAAGCTTGTCGAGGGTTGCCTGCTGTTCAGCGTTCAGCTGGTCTTCTTTAGCCATGAGGCGAGCTACGATCTGAGCCAGTTCGTAACGGGTCATGTTTCTTTCGCCTTTGAAGGTGCCGTCCGGATAGCCTTCTACGACGCCCTGAGCGGACAGGTCGGATACTGCCTGATAAGCCCAGTCATCAGCGGTAACATCGGAGAATGGATTTGCAGCGTAAGCGGATACGCCAGCGGTGAGTGCTGCTACAGCAGCCAGTGCGAGGATCTTTTTCATAGTCAATCGCTCCTTTGAAAATTTTACCCTTTTGTGTATCAGGAATTTTCGAAGGATCTCTTTTCGGCTCGAGTGACCGTGTTTCCTCTGCGTAATTCGAGATGCTTCTTTCTTCCATCAGCTTCCGGTCAAGGGCTTGCCCTGAAGCTAGATTTAGGGTATCACGTATTGGCGAAGCACTCAATAGGATGAACTTTACCCTAGATTCTATACCTTCTACCATGGTCTAAGGTAGGGAACTTTACCATAAAATCGGGGACTTCTTGAAGTGACTACAAGTCATATAGAAATAGTCTATAAGTGGAAAAAGAATAATTTGAAAGGAAAGCAATCTTGGGAAGCCCTCGATTTTATCGACTTCTTTCATATTTCTCATTTAGGACAAATGATATACGCATGATACTTTTATTTCTTATTTCTATGCGTCCGCCACCATTCATCATCTGGCATCACAATCTCAGGGATTCCCGCAGGACTATCCACCCATAAAGTATACCCTTAACTTCTTCTTTACTCTATGGATTAAAATAATGGAATCATTACTTATACCGAAAGGAAGAGATGCTCATGGCAGAACATTATTACACGATCAAAGATATCGAAGAGATGACGGGGATCCCGGCTACAGCGATCCGCTTCTATGACAAGCGGGGACTCCTGGTCTTCTTGAAACGGAGCCCGAATGGGATGCGCATCTTCACGGATCGGGATGTGGAGAAGATCCGTCTGATCCAGCTGCTTCGCAATCTCGATATGCCTGTCAATGTGATCAGCCGCTACATCGGGCTGGTACAGCAGGGGGATGCGAGCCGGCCGGAGCGCCGCCGGATGATCGCCTCGCATGTAGCGGAGCTGGAGGATCATCTGCGCGCTCTGCAGGAAGAAATCGAAGCAGCAAAATGCGTCGAGGCAGCGCTTGCTGATAAAGATGCAGTACTACCCCCTCCCGAAAAATTTTGGGCTGCCTAAGAAATTGGAGCATTTCCTTTCCAGAAAGTAGGGATTAGGGATTAGTGGCTAGGGATTAGTGGCTAGGGATTAGGCGCTACGAGTGACTGGTGACTTAAATGCCACTTTCGGGCATCGCCCTTTTATAAAAAATCGACG
>OGRO01000377.1_pt1 | contig 43654 bp, 42 predicted proteins | sample 1553451 | NCBI WGS metagenome assembly OGRO01 (sample SAMEA2580021, study PRJEB22360) | human gut metagenome | reverse complement strand
ACGTTCGGGACCGCATCATAGAAGAGGTTCCGGCGTTCGGTGTTCTGGAAGTAGATGTCGGGGTTCTGGGCCGTGCCGCGCTGATGGGGGTGTTCCGGATTCATGGCGTTCTGCCGGAATTCGTTCACCTTGTCCCAATTGACGACCTTGCGGATGTCTTCATAGTCGATGACTTCGATCTTCTGGATTTCATGGGAGGTGCGGAAACCGTCGAAGAAATGGCAGAAGGGGACGCTGGATTCGATGGTGGCCAGATGGGCAACCAGGGCGATATCCATGCATTCCTGGACGGAGCTGGCGCAAAGGAAAGCAAAACCGGTCTGGCGCGCGGCCATCACGTCCTGCTGGTCGCCGAAGATGCTCAGCGCGTGCGTGGAAAGGGCACGGGCGGAAACGTGGAATACGGTGGGAAGCAGTTCACCGGCGATTTTGTACATGTTGGGGATCATCAGCAGGAGGCCCTGAGAAGCCGTAAACGTGCTGGTCATGGCACCAGCCACCAAGGAACCGTGCACGGCACCGGCGGCACCGGCTTCGGACTGCAGTTCACGTACGGTGACGGTCTGGCCCATCAGGTTTTTCTTGCCGGCGGCGGCCCAGTCGTCAGCGAGTTCGCCCATCACGGAAGACGGCGTGATAGGATAAATACAAGCGACATCGCTGAGAGCATACGCGATATGCGTGGTTGCCGTGTTGCCGTCCATGGTTTTCATTTTCTTAGCCATGAAGACTCCCTTCCGCCCCCCGGCGGACTTTGTTTGTCATGCCTTCAAGAAGCATAACGAGATACGTGTTAGCCGTGTGGTCACGCATGGGCCAATACGGCAAAGTCGTGTACTGTTCCCAGATACGGCGAGCCATTATGAATAGGCTTTTCCCATAACATTCATCGGATGTGTACTCTCGGGGAAAAAAGCCCCCTTGCAGAGAATACCGACTTGTGCATCCGTGTCTATTGTTATGTTGCCGCTCCGGCTCTGGCGTTCAGGCCCCGTACGCCCCGCAAGGCAACTCCCTCCCTCGCTTTGGCAATGAAACCTGACACATTCGTTTTCTCGCAGGGAAGATGTCATTCCACACATTTTTGAGATGAAAGACAAAATTCCGCGTGCGAAGAGACAGTAGCATGGATTTGTTTGGTTGAACAGTCTATTTCCATCAAACACGCAAAAAATCTTTTTGCACAAACAACGTTTTCTTTATAGTTAAATATTTTTTGATAACAATTTCAATCAGGTATTTTATGTATACCCCGTATTCCGGTTACAGAAAAACCGCTAAATCAAATCAGGGTCTACGGGCTTGCGTTCCCAATGGATTTTCCCTTCGCCTTTTCTGAATTTACGGAGGAGGACATAGAGGGCTCCCGCTCCGCCATCGGAAGGTTTGGCCGTACAGAACGCAAGAATGACACGCTTAAGCGGTTCTTGGGTAAACCACTCCTGAACTTTCTCTCTGAGGATGGATATACCATGAGGAGAGTTCAGGCCGCGTCCGGGCACCACGAGGACCGTGCGCTGCCCTTTGAAATACGCCGCACGGAAAAAGCCCACCAAAGCGTCAAAAGCCTGTTGCGCGTTCATTCCATGCAAGTCCAGATGTGACTCCGGACTGAATTGGCCCGCCTGCAGTTTTCCTACAAGCATCAGATCGAGGCCGACAACATGTCCTTCCACATATTCATCGGTGAAGGCAAGCGCAAACTCGAGCTTTCCGTCGATGAATTCCTGAAGCGGGTTAGGCGGCGTCTGCACGGGAGGAATGGATGCCGGCACTTCCGCCGCCACTTCCCGCCCCTTTCCAGAAAGCGGGGTAACATCCTGCATGGCCGCAAAGAAATTGATGTCCTCCTCGCCTGTTTCATTCCCCGTTTTTTTCGGAGTGGAGGAGGCAGTATTCTTGCCGGCTATTTCAGGAGTAGGATTGTTTTTTTTCGTTTTTGACAACGAACGATCGGTCTCCCAGAGAGCCTGTTTGCCGAGTACAGGGTTATTCAGGGAGGTAACGGAAGGCCGTTTTTCGCGTTTTGCGTTTGCCGGAGCGCCCAGTTTGGTCACGCCGGAGACGGCATTCAAAAATGCTCTAGTCTCCCCTTCATCCTGAGGAGAGACGAATTCCGCATAGAAAGAGGAAACCTCACCGTCATTATTGGAGATGAGGCCATTTTTCTTGAGGCTTTTCGCCTTTTTCTTTTCGTCATGAGACAGAAAACGTTTCTTATCAAGCTTTCGAAAGGGGTTTTCGCCCTCGAAGGGTTTTTCTTCATTCATGATTTGCAACCTTCAGTGTGTTGGGAACAATCGGATATCGGCTAGAATAGTCTCCGAACGGGCGGACCGCAAGGGCGGGAATGGGGAAACGGAGTACTCGAGAAAGGAAACTGGCCTCTTGCGCAAGTAATGGGAAAAGCCTATTCTCACCGGACAAGTTACCCAATGCTAGTTTAGGAGAGGATCATGCCCCTGACGCGAGCCCAAGCGTATACCGAAGCCGGAGTGAACATCGATGCCGGCAATTCCCTTGTTTCCCGTATCAAATCCATCGTATCCCAGACCCATATCCACGGGGTCCTTTCGGATATCGGGGGGTTCGGCGGGCTTTTCAAGCCGGATATGTCCGGAATGGCCGAACCGGTGCTGGTTGCTTCCACCGATGGGGTCGGCACCAAGTTGAAGCTGGCCTTCGCTTTCGACAAGCATGATACGGTCGGTATCGATCTTGTGGCTATGAGTGCCAATGATATTTTGGTTCAGGGCGCGCGTCCGTTGTTGTTCCTCGACTATTTTGCGACCGGTAAGCTTGATGTGGACAAGACCACGCAGGTGATCGCCGGCATCGCGGAAGGCTGCAAGCAGGCCGGATGCGCCCTCCTTGGCGGTGAAACGGCCGAAATGCCCGATATGTACGCTGACGGCGAGTATGATCTCGCGGGCTTCTGCGTAGGCATGGCCGACAATGCCAAGATCGTGGACGGCTCGGGAATCCGTGTCGGAGACGTGCTCATCGGCCTCGCTTCCTCCGGCATCCATTCCAACGGCTATTCGCTCGTCCGCAAGATCCTTGACAAGAGCGGCCTTGGCCCCGATGATATCATGCCCGGTTCCAACCGGACAGTGAAAGATGTTCTGTTGGAGCCCACCTATATTTATTCCGACGTCGTGCGTAACCTGATGCGCGACCTGCCCGTCAAGGGGATGGTCCATATCACGGGTGGCGGCTTCTACGATAACATTCCCCGCGTCCTGCCCAATTCGGTCACTGCGGATATCAAGTTCGCTTCATGGGATGTGCAGCCCGTTTTTCATTGGCTGCGTGAAGAAGGCGGCCTGACATGGCCTGAAATGCTGCAGATCTTCAATTGCGGCATCGGCTATGTCTTTATTGTGCCCAGCGAAGTCGCGGAAGAGGCGATGGGCCGTCTTGAGGCCATGCACAAAGGGGCTTGGGTCATCGGGACGATCGGCCGCCGTCAGGATAAGGACGAAGAACAGGTCAAGATCCTGTTCTAGCCGCCTTCTGAAAGCTTGTTTATGAAAAGGCCTCCCCACGGAAATGTGGGGAGGCCTTTTTGCCGGTCCTGCGTGTACGAAAAAAGGAACACCGGTTCGCTTACTGTTGGATGAGCCCTTGTTCGATTTCCGCTTCCATAATGCGGGCGTCAAGCCAGTCCATCATGTGGCGCTCCGTTTCCGGAGAGAGATAGCATACACATTCGCAGCGCATACGCCCTTTAGCCCGGACGAGGAATTCAAGTCTGACGGCATCGTCAAGGATTTCCAATGCAAGGCAATGCGGCCCGCACGAGGATTCGTGCTCACGTTGAACGGGAAGCAGGCGTTCTTTCTCTAGAGGCAGCCAATACAATCTTTCAATACCGGACTGGCAGCCGTTTTTCGTCAGCTGCGCCTCAAGGTTGGCAATGACCTCGGGCTGGAGTTCGTCTACAAGATAGCAGCGCATGACCGCTCCCTATGGCAGTTGAGATTCGTTTTTGTGGACCCTGCGCGTACATCGGCCCATCGGGTGTTCGTCATCCAGTCCGAACATACGCCTGATCAGTTCCACGTTGCGGGAAGCTGTCTCGGACTTGGCTTCCTTCAGGAACGTAATGGGCTCATGCGAAAGCTTCCGAACCAGACCATGCAGCATGGCCTCCAACGCCTCACGGGTTTCAGGATTCACGGGACCGAGCCGTTTTAAGGTCCGCTGGAGCTCTTCTTGCGCATGGGTTTCGAAGTGGGAGAGCAGGTCCACAATAGTGGGCTGGAGCTCCAACGATTCCAGCCAAAAGGCAAAGGCATTGACCTCTTCGTCAACGATCCCCTGCGCCTTTTCCGCTTCGACGCGCCGATGGGCCAGATTTTCTTCAACCACTTCTTTCAGATCGTCGATGTCATAGAGGTAGACGTTATCCACGTTGTTGACGTCGGGATCGATGTCTCGGGGGACCGCGATGTCAATGAAGAACATTGGCCGGTATTTGCGGCGTTTCAAGACGTCCTTGATGTCGCGTGCGCGGATAATGGCTTCCGGTGAGCCTGTGGAGCTGATGATGATGTCCACATCGGCAAGATGCTCGAACAAGTGCTCAAAGGGAACGGCTTCTCCTTTGAATTCGGCGGCAAGCTCTTTGGCGCGCTGGTAGGTCCGGTTGGCGACTTTGACGTTGCTGATCCCGGCTTGAATCAGGTGCGTGGCCGCGAGTTCCGCCATTTCGCCAGCGCCGATGAGCATGGCTTGGTATTGGCCCATGTCGCCGAAAATACGCTTGGCAAGCTCCACGGCCGCGTAGCTGATGGAAACGGCGCTCGCCGCAATGCCGGTTTCCGTGCGTACCCGTTTGGCGACACTGAACGATTTGTGCAGAAGGCGATTGATGATGGTCTTCGTCGTCCCGGCCAGGGTTGCCTTGCGATAGGCTCCTTTGAGCTGCCCAAGGATCTGCGGTTCTCCGAGCACCATCGAATCGAGGCTGGAGGCAACGGTGAACAGGTGTGCAATCGCCTCACGGCCTTTGTGGATGTACACATACGGCGCGAGTTCGACGGCCTTCCGGTTTTTGGCGGAGGCCCACGCCTCCAGAATCAGCCCCGGCACGTCGCCTTGGCCCACGGCAAGGATCTCAACCCGGTTGCAGGTTGAGAGGATCAGCGCCTCGTCCAGCGTCGTCTCGGCCGAATCGTTTTCCCCCGAAGGGCGCAACGGAATGGCCCACGTGTCTTTGGAGCAATGATCCGTCAACGCGAAACGTTCCCGCACCTCAACGCCGGCAGTGCGGTAGTTGAGCCCAATAAGGTAGATTTGTTGTTCCATATCAGCGTGGTGTGGTCAGAAAACTGTGGTGTGTCGTCATAAAGAGGTTCACCACGATGAGCGAAAACGCGCAAACCGTGAAGATCCATATTGCCAGAATTGCCGGTTTGCGTCCTTGCCAGCCCTGCGTGAACCGCTGGTGGAAAAGCCAAGCGTACAGGCCCCAGACAACGAGCGAAATAAACTCTTTAGGATCGCCGGAAAGGATTGTGCCCCAATTGATGCGGGCCGAGATGAACCCAAAAAGCACGCCCGCCGTGAACAGCGGAAAGCCGACCGTCGTCGTGAACGCATTGATTTTGTCCAATGCGGAGAGGGCAGGGAGATCCTTTTGGAAGCCCGCCAGCTTTGATTTCGATTTGATGCTCTTCGCTTGGATGAGGAAAAGCACGCCCGCGCCGAAAGCAAGGGCCATCAGGCCGATACTGATGAATATCGCTGCGATATGGATGGTAAAGGTCATCCCCGAAAGCACGGGGGGAAGCGGTGTTTCGGCATGACGCAGCAAGAGGGCGATCAGAAACGTCAGCAAGGAGAATGGCGCTACGGTCAGGAGCAGTGCCTCATAGCGCCACCGGAGCCACGCGACAAGCCCGCTGAGGGTAATGCACCAAGCCAGAAGCTGGACATACACGGAGCGGGTCAGGCCCGTGAATCCGTCGTCCATAAAGGTGGCGATCAACAGTAATGTGTGGGTGGTGAAGGCAAGCACCGTAAGCACGAGGGCGGCGCGCTTAAGCCATTCGTTCCGAGCAAGGATGCCCGCCACGACGGCCGCCGTCCCAAGGGCGTACAGGTGAATGGCCAGAACCGGCAACAGTTCAGGCAAGATCATGCAGCAACTCCATGATATACGGATGCAGTTCGATGGGCAACAATTCCCTGAGCAAAGATTCGCACGTTTGCCGATCCCGACGCTGCAGGGCTTCGGACAGGGGCGAATCCACAATGCTCCGGAAGAGGGTTGTATTCTGCCTCGTCTCGTGATGCAAGGCAAGAACCAAGGGGCGGAGCCGCATCAAAAGTTCGCTTATCCCCGTATAACGCTCTCCGAGCCACGCTTCCAGATCTTCACGGATCTTCCGGGCAAGCGCCGGGCTGGCGCCGCCTGTGGAAAGGGCGATGGCGATATTCCCTTGTTCGACAAGGGCGGGTACGATAAAGGAACTGTCCTTAGGGGCATCGGCGCAGTTACAGAGGATGCCGCGTTCCGCGCAGGCCCTCGCCACGGCATCATTGGTCTGCCTGTTGCTGGTGGCGGCAAAAACCAATGCGCACCCCTCCACATCGGACGGTGTAAAGGGGCGTTTCGTAAAACTGACGCGTTTATCTTCAAACAACACTTGAAGATTTGTATCCGGTTCAGCCAGGTCAATGACGTGAAGCCGTTCAATAGGGCATTCGAGCAAGGAAGCTATCTTGCGGCAACCGACGGCGCCCGCGCCGACTACAAGGCAGCTCTGCCCAGAAAGTTCCAAAAAAACTGGATAGTAATGCATAAGGCGTCCGATAGGGTTGTAACGGAAAACATATTCGTAACCTACGAATTATCGAGCATAGCACGACCACGCCCCTTCGTCCACAGATGGGGGAATGGGGGCTTTCGGGTGCCCTTTGTCCGGTGCGTGCGCATGGAGGGAAGATGATCCGGGCATTCAAAGAAGAAGACACGGAGACCGTTATCCGAATATGGCTGGCGGCTTCCGTTCGTTCCCATTCTTTTATTGATAAGGCATATTGGGAAGAAAAGGCCGAGTCCATGCGGACCTTGTATCTTCCATTAAGCGAAATTGTTGTGGATGAGGACAGGGCTACGGGAGAAGTGGTGGCCTTTATGGCCTTCGTGGAGGACTATCTTGCGGCGCTTTTTGTTGCCCCCGCGCACCAAAAGAGGGGAGTGGGGTCCCGTTTGCTGGCACTGGCCAAAAAGATGCGCGGCACATTGGATCTTTCCGTTTATGCGGAAAACGAACGGGCAGTCGCCTTTTACCAAAAAAACGGGTTCCGTATAACCGGTGAACGGATCGAAGAAGTGACCGGTCGCACAGAGCTGCTCATGGCTTTCCCATAAACGGCAGCGCATTTTTTACAGCGGCAGGCTGGCCGAAAAAATTTAACCAGCCTGCCGCTTGGAAAGCAAAGACTAGTTCAGTCCCAGCTCCTTGATGAGCGTTTCTTTGATGCTGTCGATCGTGCCCTGACCGTTGAGGACGATGTACTTGGTTTCGCCCTTTTCGGCCAACGCCTTGAAGTAGTGGGCTGCAGCCAGCGTCCCCGTTTTGTCATCATAATAAATGTCATGGCGCTTGTTGATCGCGGCTTCGTCCTGATCGTCAGCACGGGCCGTGAGCTCGCCGCCACAGACCCGGCAGGCGTCGCCATTGGGCTTGATGGCATCAATGAAGATGTTGTTGGGATGGTTGCCGTCGTTCTTGCACACCCGGCGGCCCATGATGCGATCGCGGGCGATGTTGCGGGGCAGATCGATTTCCACCACATAGTCAAGCTTCATGCCCTGTTCCTGCATCGCCTTGTGCAGCTGTTCGGCCTGGGCGATATTGCGGGGGAAACCATCAAGCAACCAGCCGTCAGCCCCTTTGGTCTTCAAGGTTTCGAGGACCATGGGAATAGTGATGGAGTCAGGGACGAGTTCTCCGCGATCCATATATTCCTTGGCCTTTTTGCCGAGTTCGGTTCCGCCGCCCACATGTTCGCGGAAAATGGCTCCGGATTCGATATGGGCCAAACCAAACGCCTTCTTGATGAGAGCGCCCTGCGTGCCTTTGCCGCTGCCGTTGGGACCGAACATAAGGATATTCATGATCCAAAGTCTCCTGTGTAAGAGGTCGTATGGTGCTGGCGTCTTCAGAACAATCTGAGGCGGAAGCACAAAGCCCGCCCAGAAGGTTTGGGCAGGGATCCTGAAAGGTTAAAAGGAAGAATCCGTTTTGGAAACCGGCAGAAGGGCGTGCCCTTCATGTTTGGGATCGGAGGCTACGAGCCCATTTTCTTCCAGATAGCTCTGGCCTTCCTCCACGAATTCCTCATGCGTCGCATCAGGGCGTATACCTGGGCAAAACGCCTTGGCCAGATGGAGGCTTTCGGCATCGGCCATGTTCCCCCGGAAAAACGGCCATGCCCGGCAAACATCGGGCTTGATGGCATGGACGGTACAGCTTTGTCCGGCCCGGAAAAAAATACAATTGCCGTCTTCGCCCGTCCGCACTTGCCACTTCCCGTTCCGGAAAACGCCATAAGCATCAAGGAAAGCCTGTTTTTCGAGATTCAGGCCTTCATAAAGGCGTTTCAGATCCTTGGGGCTCAGGACAATGCCGCCTTCCCCTTCGCAACATTGACCGCACATCTGGCAGTCAAAGACAGTTTTCTTCATGATATCAATTTCCTAAGAGGCGTTTGTGTTCGACCATGATGCATAAATCTTCAACGACGGCGATCCCGGCCTTCCCAGCGATAGAAGCGGCTTCGGGGCTCACGATGCCTTGCTGCATCCAAAACAGTTGGGGCAGGGGGGAGAGTGCCAAGGTCTCCCGCGCATGATCAGGGCAGTATTGAGGAGCCCGGAATACATTGACGATGTCAACGGGAAAAGGCACTTCGGCAAGCGAAGGATAGGTTTGCAGGCCCCACACGTCTTTACGTATGGGGTGGACCGGGATCACTTGGTAGCCTGCTTGGATGAGATACTTCCCGACGCGGTCAACAGGCTGACCTTCTTTATCTTTTGCACCAACGACGGCGATTGTGCGGGCTTGGGTCAGAAATTCGCGCATCCTGCCGTCGGAGAGAAATGTCTGTAACATGATGGACCTCACAAAAAGAGTGCAGAAAAGTTTAGTTGGTTATGCCAATAAAGGCAACGAAAAGGTTTTGGGTGTGTACTCTTCGTCTAGGAGAGCACGGAAAGAGTTGCTTTTCAGTGAGTTGCCGCAAGCGTTTTTAAAGCATGTTATGGCTCATAGTCTTTTAAAATTATGTAAATTTATAATACCGAACATTCTACCAAAACAAACCGCAAAAAATATTTCACCGGATTACAAGGAGATCTTTCAAATCCTCTGTTGCAATGGGAGACAAAATAAGGAAAATTCCAAAGATCAATGATTCAAAGGGAACCTGTCAAAATGGACCCAAACGAACCTGCTGTATAGAAGGAGAGCTGATCATGTCGAGCCCCGATCTGTTGCCGCTTGGAGAGATAGAATTCCGGTATGCCCGCTGCCGCCGTCTGTTGCGCACGCTCGCCCCTGATGCAGGGGGGATGCTCGTTACTTCCCGGCTTGGCATTTATTATTTGACGGGAACGCTGGGGTGGGGGCTCGTATGGTTGCCCGTTGAAGGGGAGCCCGTTTTGTTGCTTCGCAAGGGAGTGGAACGCGCACAACTGGAATCCCCCTTGCGCCACATTCTTCCCTTCAAGTCATATAAGGAAATCGCCTCTCTCTGCGCTGGGTGCGGGAGTCCGCTTTCTTCCGCCATTGCCGTGGATAAAAACGGATTCAACTGGTCGATGGCGGAAATGCTGCAAAGCCGTATGGAAGGTGTGCGGTTCACCTCCTGTGATGCCGTCCTTGCTCAGGCCCGAGCCGTAAAATCCGAGTGGGAGCTCGAAAAACTCCGTCGATGCGGGGCATTACATGCAAAAGTTCTGGATGAAATGCTTCCGGAACGCATACACCCCGGCATGAGTGAATTTGATGTTGCGAGAACGTATGTGGAAGCGGTGTTCGCGTGCGGCGGAAGCGGAATGTTGCGGATGAATGCGCCGGGTGAGGAAAACTTTTTTGGTTATGCCTCGGCTGATACGTCCGGCATTTATCCCACCTATTACAATGGACCTCTTGGTTGCAAAGGCATGTGTCCGGCCATTCCGTTTATGGGAAATGCCGAACGCCTTTGGCAGAAGCGCGCCTTGCTTTCCATCGATATGGGGTTCAATGTTGAAGGGTATAATACGGATAGGACACAGGTGTACTGGAGTGGCGCGGCCGATACGATCCCCGGCCCGATTCGTAGGGCACATGCCGTGTGCGTTGAGATTTTTGAACAAACCGCAGCCGCGTTGAAACCGGGAGCCGTTCCGGCAGAGATATGGGCGGAGGCGTGTGCCGTTGCCCAGCGCGAAGGGCAAATGGACGGTTTTATGGGGTTAGGGCGTGACAAGGTTCCATTCTTGGGGCATGGCATAGGCCTGACTGTCGATGAGACCCCGGTTTTTGCCAAAGGCTTTACCGCTCCGCTGGAACAGGGCATGGTTGTGGCCATTGAGCCGAAGATCGGTATCCCCGGCTCAGGGATGGTCGGCCTTGAGCATACGCTGGAAATCACCGCGTCAGGAGCTCGTCCGCTTACGGGGACATCAAAGCAAATCATCCTGATCGGTTGATTTCCCTTTCATACCCCGTGTCCTGCCGCTATGATTGTGATGCCGCTCAGAAGCGGGCTTGTTTCGCCTCCACAATCCTCTTGCCTTTGGGCAGGGACTTGTGGAGGCCTTTACCCCTTCTATTCCCCTGCTTTCCGTTGGCTAGGATGCATTAGAGGTGCGGCAGTTTTCTCCTTCCGCTCTTGTTCCTGTCCGGCGGCATACGGAGCGAGGCTTGACAATGGGTGGGAAAGCTTCATTGATTCCATGTGATTTTGGGAATGACGTTCAATGGTTGACGAGGTACTTTTGTGTATACAGATGTGATGACCGAGATCGCCCGTTTCAAGGCTGGGCGGATACACGTTGCGCGCGCGGGGCTGGCCACGCAGGCGCGGCTTTGCGTGGATATGCTCCAACAGGGCCGTGGCATGGCTTGGGTCGTAAAAAACAGGGATGAGTTGCTTACCGCCCGCGCCTTGATGCGGCTTTTCTCTCCCGAGTTGTCCAGCGGCGACTTTTTGCCGGATGCCCTTGATAAGGGCGGCTGGACGTCTCTGCCGCCGTTTTCTCCTCGCTTGGCCAACCGTGAGGGCTGGACGGAACGCTTGTCCGCTCTGTACGCATTGCGCAGCGGGCAGGCCAAAGGGCTTATCCTGACCGCCGATAACCTGCTCCCCAAGCTGGTGCCTCTGGATTTCTTCGAGAACCGGGAGGTTACCCTCATACGGGGTGAAGACGTTTCGTTGGATATGATACTCGAACAGGCGGTTGAATGGGGCTATGAGCGTGTTTCCATGGTCTCGAATCCGGGCGAGATCGCCAGGCGAGGTGATATTCTCGACATCATGCCTCCCGGTTATGATAAGCCCATACGCCTTGATTTTTTTGGAGATCTCATAGAGGAAATCCGTCTTTTCGATCCTGTGAGCCAGCGTTCGAAGGCAAATCTTTCTGAAGTACGTGTTCTTCCCGTGTCACCCATTCGACAGTCGCCCGCTGATCAAGCGAAGATGCAGGCACGCTGGAAAAGCCTGTTCCAGAAAAACATGCTGACCGAAAATGAACGGTTCGGGTTGACCCGCTTACAGGAACAGGGCGATTTCCGCTTATTGCCGGGTTGCTGCTATGACACGGCGACCAATCTGGAAGCATGGCTCCCTGCCGATACCGTATGGGTTCTGCCGGGGCTCTCCGATTTTCGTGATATGTTGTCCTCAGCGGAACGTCTTTGGACGGAAGCCTTCGAAGCACAGGATGTGGAGGGCCGTCCTCAGCCGCAGCGTTTGGCCATGCGCGAAGCAAGCGATGTGGAAAGCGCTTGCGAGCGGTTCGCCTGTGTTCACGCAGAACCGCTGGTGATGGGCATCGCCAAAGGAATCCATGATCTGCCGGAACGGAGCCTTTCTTCGTTCGAGGATCTGTTTCCTTCGACTGCGGAGCAGGATCGCCCTTGGCAGACGCTCGTTCAAGCACTGAAACGGTGGCAGAACGACAAACGGCAGACGATTTTGTGCTTTGCTTCCGAAAAGAGCCGTACGAAATTTTTGAATCTGGCCTCTCAGGATGGCTTGTCCCCTTTGCTGCGGTATTCCGGGGAACAGCATGGCCTGTTCGCTTTGGTGGCGCCATTTCGGGCCGGCGCTGAACTGATTTGGGATCAGAGCCTCATACTCGGGGAAGATCTCCTCCAGCCACATGCGGAGAAAAGCCGCCGCGTTCCTACAGGAGCCTTCAAGGGGCTTGATCGGTATGACGAGTTGAAGCCCGGCGACTTGCTGGTCCATCGGGATTACGGCATTGCCCGCTTTGGGGGGCTGCTGCGCATGGAAACGGGCAGCACTGCCAACGATTTCCTGCTGCTGCACTATTCCGGAGATGATCGGCTTTATGTTCCTGTGGATCGCCTTTCCCTCATCCAACGCTTTAAGGGCGGGGGAGAAGCGCAGCCGTCGCTGGATCGTCTGGGCGGCGGAGCCTGGCAATCCGGCAAGGAAAAAGCCCGCAAGGCTATCGAAAAAATCGCCGAAGACCTGATTGAAATGTATGCGTGGCGTAAAGTGGCCAAGGGGTTCCGGTATCCTCCTCTCGGGGAGTTGTACCGTGAATTTGAAGCGTCCTTCGGCTTCGAGGAAACGCCTGATCAGGCGAAAGCCATACAGGACGTCCTGGCTGATATGGAAAAGCCCGAACCTATGGATCGGCTTGTATGCGGAGACGTGGGGTTCGGCAAAACGGAGGTTGCTCTGCGGGCGGCGTTCAGGGCCGCCTCGGAAGGGCGTCAGGTCGCACTCTTGTGTCCCACGACAGTTCTTGCCGAGCAGCATTACCAGACCTTCCGCTCCCGGCTTTCGGGCTTTGCGCTCAATGTCGGACTGCTGAGCCGCTTCGTTTCTTCAGCCAAGCAGAAAGAAGTGCTCAAAGCGGCGGCTTCCGGACAGATCGACATCCTCATCGGTACGCATCGGCTCCTTTCGGACGATGTGGTTCTCCCGAATCTTGGCCTGCTTATCCTTGACGAGGAGCAACGTTTCGGCGTTCGGCACAAAGAGAAACTCAAGAAAATCAAAAAGAACGTTGATGCGCTCACATTGACGGCCACTCCGATTCCCCGGACGCTCCAGTTATCCATGTCCGGAGTCCGCGAACTTTCGGTCATCGAGACGGCCCCCCCTGAGCGTAAACCCGTTTCTACGGCGCTGCTGGAGCGGGACAAGGCAACGCTTCGGCAGGTGATTGAACGGGAACTAGCCCGTGAGGGGCAGGTTTTTTGGGTCCATAACCGGGTGCAGGGGCTGGAACGGGTCGTCGAGTTCGTCAAGGAACTGGCTCCGAATGCGCGTATCGGCATGGCGCATGGGCAGCTGCCGGAAAAGAAGCTTGAAGAAACCATGCACGCATTTTGGCATGGCGAATTGGACATTCTGGTTTGTACCGCCATTGTTGAATCGGGGCTGGACTTCCCTCGGGCCAATACGCTGATCGTCGATCAGGCGCATCTTTTCGGTCTGGGGCAGTTGTACCAGTTGCGGGGCAGGGTGGGGCGGTCCGATCGGCAGGCTTTTGCCTGTTTCGTCGTTTCTGATCTGGAGCGGTTGCCTGCTGCAACAAAAGAACGTTTGCGCATTATTCTTGATATGGATTACTTGGGCGCGGGCTTCCAAGTTGCGATGGAAGATTTGCGGTTGCGTGGTGCCGGAAACATTCTTGGTGAGGTTCAGTCCGGCCATATGGGACGTGTGGGGCTTGAACTGTATCTTGAAATGCTCGAACAAGCCGTCAACAAGATTAAAAACGGCGGCGTATCGTTGCAGATTGAAACGGAACTCAATTTAGGGCTTACCGCCCATATCCCCGAGGACTATATTACGGATGGACGGGAACGTCTGCGTTGGTATAAGCGGCTATCCGCTGCTCCGGACGCTCAGGCCCGCCAGGAACTTGAACTCGAGCTTCGAGACCGCTTTGGCATTTTGCCGCAACCATTGGAAATCTTTATGGCTGTACTGGCGCTAAAGCAATTCCTGAGCGGCGCTCAAGCCTTGAAGGCGGACGTATACGAGGATCGGCTCCGTGTCCTCTGGGATGAGAAGCAGAACGCCATCGCCCCCGAGAAACTGGTGCCGTTCTTGAGTGCGCAAAAAGGCAATGCCAAGTTGATTCCTCCATCAAGCCTTGAATTGAAGTTGGATATGCAGTTGCCCACTCCGCGCAGGCTTGATGCCGCCAGACTGGCGCTGGGGACACTTCTGACGGACTGATATGCCTGAGAGGGTTAGAAAGTCCCGGCGTTGCAAGTTGGCGGGAATCAGCGTATCTTGCCAAAAAATTGTCGCACAGAGAGCACTCCAAAGACGTTTTCCATTGGGCTGAACGCATCTTGAGAAACGTTCCGTCCGAGGAAATCTTTTTGTGTGCTCAGTGTTGCAAAAACAAGGCTGGGAGTGTTTCAGTCCCAGAGCCAGAATATCAAGGAGCATAGCGTGCGCATCGTCAGTACTGCGTTTCTTTTGTTTTTTTTGATTACGTCTCCCGTACGCGCCGCCATCAATGGCGTTGCTGCGGTCGTGAACGGCGAAATGATAACGGCGTTTGACTTGCAGGCTGAAACGGCCCCCGAAGCCATGCGGCGGGGATTGAATCCCAAAGATCCCAATCAGGCCGCTGCGATAGAAGAACTGACCAAGGCAACGCTGGAACGCATGATCAACAACATTATTCTGACGCAGGAAGCCCAGCGCCTTAAAATTTCGGTGGGCGACAGCGAAGTGGATAATGAAATACAGCAGATCATGTCGCGCAATAAAATGACGCCGGAAGAATTCCAGCATCAGCTCCAGATCCAGCGCACGACAGAGAAGGATTTCCGCGAGCGTATCCGCAGCAGCATTTTGCGGAACCGCCTCCTTGCCAACATGGTCGGCCGTAAGGTCATCGTGACGAAAGAAGAGATCGCCGATTATTATAATCAGCATAAGCAGACGTTCATGAACAACCAGAAAGTCCGTTTTGCGGTTATTGTATATCCGCCGACGGAAAATGCCGAGGCGCAGGCCGCCCGTATCCGTAGCGGCAAGCTTTCCTTTGAACAAGCCGCTCGTCAGGTTTCCGTGGGCCCTCGCGCTCAGGAAGGCGGTGATGTGGGCGTCGTGGATTGGAACAGCCTTGATCCTACATGGCAGGACCGCCTTTCGCAGCTCAAGCCGGGAGATGTTTCCGGATTGTTTGAAGTGAATAACGGGTTGAAAGGACAGTTGAAGCTTCTCTCTATGGAATCCGGAGACGGGCAGACGCTGGAGGAAGCCACGCCTCAGATCGAAAGGATTTTGCGCGAACCGAAGCTCCAAGAGCGCTTCCGTGAATACAGCGAACAGCTTCGCAAGCGGGCTGTGGTTGAGATCCGCCAATAACTATCCCTTTTTGCATTCGATTTCCGAAAGGTACACAGCATGGAAGAGACGGAAACTGTTTTGACGCTGGCAGACTTTGGAGCCCTGCTTCGTGAGAGGCGTATCCATAAGGGGCTGACGGAAGAAAATGTCGCCGCGGAACTCAAGATCACCTCTCGGTTGGTTAAAGCCATAGAGGAAGGAGACATGGAATCCATGCCGCATGCCGTATATGCCCGGGGATTTATCCGGGCGTATGCGAAGCTTCTTGCCGTCGACGATAGCGTTACCCACGCTGCGTGCGCACTGCTCAAAGATCCGGAAGAAGAGCTGCGCGAACAGGAAATCCGTGTTGTCCCCGCTGCGGCACGTCGCGAGGAAAGTCATGTGCCTTGGCTTGCCATCCTTTTGTGCGCGTTGTTTCTTGCGGGAGGGGCATGGTATTTTCGGGATAGTATCCCCGGACTTTCCAGCAATACGGTGAGTCGGGAAAAAACGGCCTCTCCGGCTGTGTCTTCTCCGGCTGTCCCTGAAGCGGATACTGTCGTCACGACGCCTGCCATTCCTGTTGAGCCGGCTGCGAACGCCACGCTTCCTGCGGCATCGGAGGAACCGATTGTTTTGGGTGGAACGCCTCTTCCCGCTGAAACCGAGATGCCCACGGAGCAAGCGGCTCTTCCCGCCACCGGTCACCGTATGTTGTTGACGGCGCAGGGCGATTGCTGGGTTTCGACGACTGCGGATGGCAAAAACAGCCAGCGCGTCATGCATAAGGGGGACACCCTGAATGTCGACTTTCAGGAAAAGCTCGTTATGAAGCTGGGCAACGCAGGAGCCATGCTGATCACGTATGACGGCAAGGAACTGCCGCCTGTGGGGAAAATCGGTCAGGTCAAGAGTGTCACGTTCCCCAATGACGCTCAGAACTAGTCTATGGAATGGTCCGACACGGCCCTCGTTTTGGGGGTAGGGCGCTTTCGGGAATCGGACCTCTGGCTGCGTATGCTGACGCGCCGCCACGGCATCGTATCGGCGTTTGCCTTTGGCGGCAGCCGGAGCCGCAAACGATTCTGTGGCTGTCTGGATCTTTTCAACGAACTCCAGATCAGTACCAAAACGACCCGAAACGGCATGTACCTTTCCTTGCAGGAGGGTAATCTGATTCGGGGGCCCCGGCGTTTGCGGACGGACTGGAATCGGCTGGGCATGTTTATGAACTGTGTCCGGTTTGTTGAAGCGCTTGGCGTTCCTCAGGATGGTGCGGCCGGAGTGTTCCTGCTTCTCAAGGATACGTTGGAACTTCTTGAACAGTCTGAAAACGTTCAGGATATTCTCCCGATACTTTTTCGGTTGCGCTTGGCGTCTCAGCAGGGGTACGCTCCCGCTTTGATGGCATGTGTCTCCTGCGGGAAAAAAGATTTTGATCATGCGGGATTTCTGGTCTCGGAAGGGACCATCGTTTGCCCGGATTGCGTTTCCGGGCGAGGAAATATTGTGGAAATCAGCGGTAAAAGCCTTGACGTTTTGCGCCAAGTACAGGAAGTATCACCCCTGCATTGGCATTTTTTAACGTCCGACTCTTCGGAAGAGACGGGCGAAGTATTGCTCCCGGCGGAACGACGTGAGTGCGCGAGAGCGGTGGATGGCTTTGTGCAGTATCATTTGGGCCTGACTTGGGACAGGGGGCGCTTCCGGAGAATGTGATCCGGAGGATTCCGAGCACTAAAAAACGGTCTGCTGTGGCTGCTTTTTGGGAAGGAAATACCCCGTCTGGTGAGTGCCGCTATTGTTATGGAGGAAGCATGTATTTTCAGGATGTGATTCTCACTCTGCAACGCTATTGGGCGAGCAGGGGATGCGTCGTCGCTCAGCCGATGGATATAGAATGTGGTGCCGGCACGTTTAACCCTTCGACGTTTCTGCGGGTTATCGGGCCGGAGCCGTGGAGTGTGGCCTATGTGGAGCCTTCTCGGCGTCCCACGGACGGGCGGTATGGCGAAAACCCCAATCGGCTTCAGCACTATTTCCAGTTTCAGGTCATTTTGAAGCCCTCTCCCGACGATGTGCAGGATCTCTACCTTGGCAGCCTTCGTGCACTGGGGATCCATCAGGAAGAGCATGACATCCGCTTCGTTGAAGACGACTGGGAGTCTCCGACCCTCGGCGCGTGGGGGCTTGGCTGGGAAGTGTGGCTGAACGGCATGGAAGTGTCGCAGTTCACCTATTTCCAGCAGGTTGGCGGAATCGATCTTTCGCCCGTCAGCGCGGAGCTCACCTATGGTCTGGAACGCCTGACCATGTACCTGCAAGGGAAAGATTCCGTCTATGACATCCAGTGGAACGAGCATGTGACCTACGGTCAGATCTACCATCAGAACGAAGTCGAGCAGTCTCGCTATAATTTTGATGAGAGTGACGCCGCCATGCACCGTGAGCACTTCGACCAGTTTGAGGCCGAATGCCTTCGTCTCACCGGACAGGGACTGCTTTGGCCCGCGTATGATTATTGTTTGAAGTGCTCCCATACGTTCAACCTGTTGGACGCTCGGGGGGCTATCTCCATTACGGAACGCACCGGCTATATCGGGCGCGTGCGCACGTTGGCCTCGTCCGTTGCGCATCTGTATGCGGAGCAGCGTAAGGAAATGGGGTATCCCATGCTCGGAGGGAACCGATAATGTCCACCTTTGTTCTTGAAATCGGCACGGAAGAGCTGCCGGCCCGCTTTTTGTCCAATGTTGAAAAAGAACTGGCGGATCGGTTCACGGCTGGGCTCAAAGAAGCTGGCTATACGTTTTCCCTCCTTGATACCTGTGCTACGCCGCGTCGTTCCGTGGTCATCGTGGAAGGTCTGGAGGATACCCAGCCTGTCAGGGAAGAATTGGTTATGGGGCCGCCCGCCCGCATTGCTTTCGATGCCGAGGGGAATCCCACCAAGGCCGCTCAGGGGTTTGCCAAGACGCTTGGTATCGACGTTTCCGTTTTGGGCAGAACGCAGACCGAGAAAGGGGAATACCTTTCAGGGATGAAGAAAACCGGCGGCGTGCCTACGTTGGACGTGCTGGCTGGCTTGTGCCCGGCGATTATCGCTGCTTTGCCCTTTGCCAAGCGTATGCGGTGGGGAGACGGCGAGTTTGCTTTTGCCCGTCCCATCCGTTGGGTTCTTGCGTTGCTTGGCGACGTTGTCGTTCCGTTTGAAGTCGGTAAAGTGGCTTCCGGGCGGGTTACGCAGGGGCACCGCGTGCTTGGTCCCGGTCCCTTCACGATCAAGACCGCGGGCGATTACGTTCCCACCATCGTGAAGGAAGGGGCCGTTCAACTGAAGGCGGCTGAAAGGCGCGCCTATATCGTCAGCGAAGGGAACAGAATCGCGGAAGCGGTCAATGGCAAAATCATCTGGATCGATGCCCTGCTTGATGAAGTTCAAGGACTGGTTGAGTGTCCTGTGCCGTTGCTGGGCGACTTTGCTCCTTCTTTCCTTGAATTGCCCCGTGAAGTCCTGTTGACCAGTATGCAGGAACACCAGAAGAGTTTTGGCGTGGAAGATGCTTCGGGCAACCTCATGCCGCACTTCCTGACCGTTCTGAATCTGCACCCGAAAGATCTTTCCCTTGTCAAAAAGGGATGGGAACGTGTGCTCCGCGCACGCCTTGAAGACGGGCGGTTCTTCTGGAAGACCGACCTTGAAGCCACGTTTGATGAATGGCTGGAAGCGCTTGATGCGGTCACGTTCCTTGCTCCTTTGGGGAGTATGGGCGAAAAGACGCGCCGTATCAGCGCGCTGTGCCGCTGGCTTGCCGAGAAGGTTCAGCAGGATCCGGAACAGGCCGCGCGGGCGGGGCGCCTTTCCAAAGCTGACTTGGTCTCCGCTATGGTCGGCGAATTTGATACGCTGCAGGGCATCATGGGCGGGATTTATGCCCGCAAAAAGGGAGAAACGGAAGCTGTCGCCGCGGCCCTTGCCGAACAGTATCTGCCGTCCGGTCCTGATTCGCCCGTTCCGGCCACAGAGCTTGGTTCCATCCTGTCCATTGCGGATAAGGTGGATACCCTTGTCGGGTGTTTCGGTCTGGGCATGATTCCCACAGGTGCGGCCGACCCCTATGCTCTCCGGCGCTGCGCGCTCGGCATCACCCGTATCATGCTTGAGCGTGGGTACCGCTTCGACGTCAAGGAACTTTTCGAAGAAGCGCAGAGGCTGTACGGCGATCGGAAATGGAAGCTGGCCCCCGCTGAAGCAATCGCAAAGTTGAATGACTTTTTCATTGCCCGCGTGAAGAATTATTTTCTGACTCAGGGCAAGGAAACACTGCTCGTCGAGGCTGTAACCGCCGTCGATCCCGACAACGTATGGGCCCTCGGCCGACGTCTCGGCGCATTGGAATCCATGAGCCGGCAGGATGATTTTCCGCAGGCTGCACAGACGTTCAAGCGAGTCGCCAACATCATCCGTAAACAAGGCCATGAAGCTGGCGTGGATCTTCAGGGCACGTGGAAACGTGAACTGTTGCAGGAACCGGCGGAAATGGCGCTTGCGGAAGCCTTGGAAAAAATGTTTGCCGCATTTGAGACAGCATGGGCGAACGACGATTTTGAAGCGCTCTTCTCTATGCTCGCCGCACTTCGGCCAGCCGTGGATGAGCTTTTCGATAAGGTCATGGTTATGTGCGAAGATCCTGATCTTCGCGCCAACCGCCTCAATATGCTTAAGGCATTGACCCTGCGCATGGAGCGGCTTGCCGATTTTTCGGCGCTGCAACTTTAGCCCCACATGGCTCCCCGGCTTGGTCCGGCCGGGGAGCCATCGCCATAACGTATTCGGAACGGTTCTGCGCGGCTGCACGGGAACTTGTCTTCCTGAAAAGACTTGACTGAATACGTAAAAGAAGATAAGGACATCAATTCAAACCGCAACCACGCCGCGTCTCGGACGCAGCAAGACGTACCCCGGAGGGAAATCGTGGCCAACCACAAGTCTGCTATCAAGCGTCATAAGCAGAGCGTGAAGCGCGCTGCTCGTAATCGTACCGTCAAGACCCGCATCAAGAATGTGGTGAAATCTGTTCGCGCCGCCATCAAGGCTGATGATCAGGCTGCCGCTACGCAGCTCCTGAGCACCGCCACCTCTTCTCTGGATAAGGCCGCCACCAAGGGCGTCATCCATTGGAAGAAGGCCGCCCGCAAGATTTCTCGCCTTGCCAAGGCTCTCAACGCTGCCAAAGCCGCCGCGTAACACATCTGTTTTCTGATGTAAAAAAAGGAAGAGGAATGTTCCTCTTCCTTTTTTTATGTGCTGTCAAAGGAAAGTCAGCTTTCAATACCGGCCATGCGCGCCAATTCCGTTTTCCGTTCACGTTCATCCAGACGGATGCATTGCGTAAATGTCTTGCCGTCCTTGACTTGTTTCGTCACCCGGAAGTGGCGGAACGCTCTGGAGGCAAGCTGTGGCCAGTGCGTAATCAAAAGCATCTGGCGGCGTTGGGCAAGAGCTTCGAGCCGTTCCGCAACCTTGTTGAGGGTGAGCCCGCCGACACCGGCATCCACTTCGTCAAAAATGAGCGTGGCTTCTTCATCGTGCTCCTGCACGGAAACGACCGCGAGCATGAATCGGGACAGTTCGCCGCCTGAGGCGATCTTATCCAGAGGCTGCGGCTGTTGGCCGGGGTTAGGGGACCACAAAAGTCTGACGCGGTCCTCCACGCATCCAGGGAATAATGCCACTTCCGACCAATCCGCGCTTACGCGGACATACTGGGAAAAGCCCAATCCCTGCAACTCGCTTTCCAGCTTTCGGGTGAAAGACTCCCCAGCCTTCCGGCGTTCGGGATTCAGAAGGGCCAATACGCCCGCGAGTTGTTCTTGAAGCTGTTTTTCCCGTTTCTCCACTTGCCGGATGTCGAGCGTGCAGGCGTCAAGAAACGAAAGGTTGTCCTGAACTTCTTCCCTGAGGGCAAGGATTTCCGGAAGCGTCCGATGAAGCTTGCGCTTGAGTTGCGCCAATTCGAAAAGCCGGGCTTCTATTTGTTCCGGATCGATATCAGCCTGAGGCAGGGGAGGGCGGCGCAGTTTCCGTTCCAGCTCGGCAATCGTCTGGCGAAAAGAGACCGCCGACTCAAGATACGCGGCCATATCCTCATCGTCTCCGGCCAGCAGCTCCAACGCCCGTTCCAGATGGCCAATCTGTTCAAGAAGTCCCGTTTCCTCGCCACGCAGAATCATCTGCGCCCGTTCGTAATGCCGCCGCAACTGCTCGGTCCCGCGCCACTCCGCACGCATGGCTTCAAGCTGTTCTTCTTCGCCTTCAGCAGGAGAAACTTTTTCGATCTCCGTGAGGTGCATTTCAAGGAGTTCCCGGCGATCCGCAAGCTCTCTGAAACGAGTCCGGAGCGCTTCCTTACGCTCGGCCGCTTCCTTGAGTTCTTTCAACAGAGTATTGCGTGCTGCCAAAAGATCGGGCTGGTTCATCCAGTCGTCAATCAACTTGGCCTGAAAATTCGGCTGGAGCAGTTTCTGCTGCCCATGCTGGCTCGTATGGACGAGAAGGGTGGTTCGCAGTTCCTTGATGGTTTCTTGAGAGGCCAGGGTGTCATTGATGAACAGGCGGCTACGCCCGGTTTCCGCAATCAGCTCCCTGCGGACGATGAGTTCTTCCCCGGAACGCATGAAAAGGGCCTCAACCTGAGCCCGCTCTTTTCCCGGGCGGACCATGTCCGCGCCGAGCCTCTCTCCCATCAGAAAGTTGAGCGCTTTCAGAATGAAGCTTTTCCCAGCCCCCGTTTCGCCGGTAAGAACATTCATGCCCGAGGCAAATTCCAGTTCCATGTCGGATATCAGGGCGAGATCACGAATATGCAAATATTCAAGCATAATAAGGAATACTCGTAACGAAGAAAGGTCATGACTTGCGAAGCCGTACGCAGGCTTCATTGCGAACGAGGGCTACCATAGGGGGATTACTCGAATGATGCAAGCCGCGAGGGAAGGGCTGGTTTGCCGTTTAACGCTTGAGCCGAGGATCAAGCGTATCCCGCAGGCTTTCTCCCAACAGATTGTATCCTAAGACGGTAATCAGGATCGCAAGCCCCGGATACAATGACAACCACGGCGCGATTTCGAGGACGTCCTTACCTTCCATAAGCATGTTTCCCCAACTGGGATCCGGCGGCTGGACGCCTAGCCCGAGAAAGCTGAGCGAAGACTCCACTAAAATGGCCCCGGCGATACCGAGTGTGGCGGAGACAAGAACAGGGGTGAGTGCATTGGGAAGGATATGCATGACCATGATGCGGAAAGGGCGGGTACCGGCCAACCGGGCGGCCGCGACAAAATCCCGTTCGCGCAGGGAGAGGGTTTCCGCGCGGACCAACCGGGCCACCCCCATCCATGAGGTCAGCCCGATGACCACCATAATCGTATTGAGGCTTGGTTCTAAAAACGCAATAACGGCAAGGATAAGGAAAAAAGAAGGGAAGCAGAGCATGACATCGACGCCGCGCATGATGATTTCATCGACGATGCCCCTGAAGTATCCGGCGAGCAGCCCCAAGGCAATGCCTATGGCTATGGAGATGCTCACGGAAACGAAGCCTACCCAGAGCGAGACACGTGCGCCGTAAAGCAGGCGTGAGAGCACATCCCGGCCCAAGGCATCCGTCCCCAAAGGAAACTGCGCGCTCGGCGGCACCAAGATGGATTTGAGGTGTAATGCCGTGGGATCATAGGGGGAGAGCCACGGAGCGAGCAGGGCGGCCGCAGACATGATGATGACGATGCCGAGGCCGACAAAGAGCATTCCACGCCGGGAAAGGGTGGCGCCGAGGCGCTTGCAGAGCGGGGTCAAAAGCGTCTTGTCTGCGTTCATTGGCGTTTCCCCTGAGCGCGGATTCGGGGATCGGCGAGCCCGTATCCGATATCCGCAAGCATATTGCCCGCGAGCGTAAGCACGGCGCCGAGAACCAGGTTCCCCATGATCAAAGGATAGTCCCTCGCCATGACCGCGGCGTAGAAAAGCTGTCCCAAGCCGGGCAGGGCAAAGATGGTTTCAATGATGACACTGCCCCCGATAAGGCCGGGCACGGAGAGGCCGAGCAGGGTAATGACCGGGAGGAGCGCATTGCGCAGGGCATGTCGGAAAATAACCACGCGTGCGGGCAGTCCTTTGGCCTTGGCCGTAAGAATGAAGTCCTGCCGCAAGACTTCCAGCATGGATGACCGCATGAAGCGGGACATGCCTGCGACGCTTCCCACTGTGATGACGGTAATGGGCAAAACAAGGTGCCTGCCCAGATCCATCAGCTTTCCCCAGAAGGACAGCGACTCATAATCAAGGGACATCAAACCGGAAATAGGCAGCCATTGGTGTTCCAAGCCCGTATACAGCATGAGGAGCAGCGCAAGCCAGAACCCCGGCATGGCGAATCCGAGAAAGACGAGGACCGTCATTCCTTTATCGAACAGCGAGCCCTGTTTCCATGCGGAAAGGACTCCGATGGGAACGGCGATGAGCAGCGTCAACAGGAGGGAAATTACGTTGATGCCGATGGTCAGCGGAAGGCGCTCCGCTATTTTTTCTATAACGGGGCGGGCATCGCTGGACATGGAGTTTCCGAAATCGAGCTGTACGATCCGCGACAACCAGTCGAAATATTGGATGTACAGAGGACGATCGATCCCATAAAGCGCCTCAAGACGAGCCCGCGCCGCTTCCCCCGCAAGGGGGTTCAGCGTCGTCTGCATGTCCGTCGGCGTCCCCGGAGCCAGATGGATAACAAAGAAGCTGACGAGGGTGATCCCCCACAGCACCAGAAGCATCCAGATTGTTTTGCGAACGCAGCGGAGAATAAAGGAAGTTGTCTCGTTCGTGAACATGGTCGCCTCCAGCGCTTGTGGGCTATGCCTGCTGACTCATCCATGCGGACATGTCTTGAACTTCCTTATCCCAAAGGCTGGAAAGGCGGATATCCAAAAACTGCTTGTAACAAGCGTCAAAGAGCCCCAGGCAGAGTTCCATTAAATACATTTTTTCAAGGAAAGCGGCATCGGGATCATCGTCCTCTTCTCTTTCCACCTTTGGCGTCTTGAAACTGCCAAGAGAAAAATCTTCCGCCTTTATAGTCGTTTGCCAAGCCAATTCTTCCCGTTCGAAACGGACAAGGGCCCTCGTCACCTTTTTGCCCGTCCGCAGGCCAAGGCGGACCTCACGCAGTTGGGAAAGGGAACCGGACACGGAGGCCGTTTCCAGACTGTCGCCTTCGCCACCTTGGACAACGATCCTCTGTTCAAGGTTCATGGAAAAGGGCACGCCTTCTTTATCTTTAAAGCCCATAGGTTGCGTTTCACTGCGAAACCAGAGCCACGTCAGAAATTCCTGGCCGAGCACCATGTCCGTCGTCTGGCCGAGATAAGGTTCGTTCATTGTCGCCCTCTTATACAAAGCTGGTGGGTTCAAGATCATCCAAACGGGCCAAAGTTTTCTCGTCCAGCATGGAAGCTGCCAAGGCGTACGGCGTCATCGGCTCCAAGTGGAGATCAAAAGTCAATGTAAAATGGTTCATGAAAAGTTCAATGAGTTTTGTTTGTGTGGATGCCAGGTAGACGATGTTGGTATCGGTTGCCCACGCCACGTCAAATACGGCCGGAATGGGGAGAAAACGCCCCATGAGGCGCAGTTTGACCTGATCCCGAAGTTCGTTTTTCCGATCCCGGGCGATGAACTTTTTTCCTTGTTCCTTGATGCGGCCTTCTTCTTCACGGAGTGCGATCGTAACATATTTTTTCAAGACCGCAGGAGGAATCCTGCGCGTGTCCAGACGGAGCGCAAAAGCGAGGTACGCGCCTTTTTCCGGTGGAGCAGAGCGCCATTGCATATCGAGCATATCCTCAAAGCTGGTCCATCCCCATCCGCGTTCCTCGGCGATGTCGTCGATATCCTGAAAGGCAAATTGCCGGAGTTTTGCGGGAATTTCCATCCAGAGTTCTTTGGGAACCGGTTCCGTGATTTTGAACCGTGTAAAACTACAGCTAGCACTGAGAATGCCCATGAGCGTGTCCTTGAATGAGGGTAACGAAAGAATGTATTTTTACGCTAAGGACGTATATTGTGGCAAGTGTATAAATAGCGCATAATGGGAAGTACGTAAAACCTAAAAAATCAAATTTTTATCATTTTTTTTCATCCTTTTTATTTAATTCACGAAAAAAAGCATCACGAAAACCACGCAAATTAAAAACAAAACAAACAATCAAAAAAGTAAAAATCAATTCAATCATTCTACCTCCCATAAGGATGATTTTTTCCCCAAAACCAACGTCTAAAACGAGTAAGTCTATCTACATGACCAGAAGGGGCATCTCTCCAACCCCAGTTTTTACCATAACGATAGATTTTACCGTCCAAAGGCTCATCCGTGAGTTTACTACGAATCTCACGGAAGTTAGCTTCAAGCCAAGGAATCCATTCAATAAAAGCTTTATCTTCATAAAGTTGGCTATAATCCTGCGAAGGCTGCAACTCAAGCTTACCTTCCGCATTTTTAACCCATCCATACTTATTATATGGTTCATCAACATTAGAAGAATTACCCGACTTAGCATCACCTTGACCATCAAAACCCTTACGGAAAAAAGAAGGCATAGCAGGGGGCATAGATGCACGCTTCAAAGACTCATACGCAGCAGAATTATTGCGATAAATTTCAGAGTCAAGAAGCTGAATATTCTTTTCCTTCTGCCGTATATCAAGTTCCCTTTGCTTGTCAACAAACCCCTGTTCAGCAGCTCTTTCCTCAGCAGTTTGCTTAGCAGCTACGGCACGGTCAATGCCTTGTCCCATCTGAGAAAGAGCATCCGCAATACCGTTATCACCTACGGCAATCGGGTTATAAGAAAATGTCTGAGCACCAAGAGCGGCAAGAGGATGCAATCCAGCAGCTTTAGCATCAGCAACTTTCCAACGTATACCATTTTGAGCAAACTCCTTTTGCATTTCATATTGTTTATTCGCATTGTTAGAAGCAATATTGCCACCGATTAAAGAACCGACTGCACCGATAGCGGAACCAAGAGCAGAACCCCATCCCATCTGTTATTCCTCGCTATTTACATCTGATAAAAGACTTAGCTGTCCACCGAGCCGTTCTTTTAGCTCCGCTTCCTTTTCCAGTTTTTTGCAAAGCGAAGAGAACACGCTTGCGAGCTTTGCGGCGAACGCAAACCGAAACCCGCTCTGGCTGTTGAAAAGTATCATGCATTCCTGAGGGCATCCAAGACAACGGGCGCTTACGGCTCGGCTGTTTGGCGATTCGGGCAGGCGTTCCGTCGATATGTCTATAAAGTCCTTCTCGAATTTCATGGGGATATGTCCTTCTGTCTTCTACTTCACGAAGACCAAGCAGAGGATTATAAGGGAGATTCAGACGTGTACGTTTATCGGGTTCACCCAAGCGCACGCTCCGCGTAGCGATGTCTAGAGCATCGCGCGTTGGGTCGTGAATCCGGGAGACTCCACGTTGAACTTTTACTTTGTCTCTATTGGCACGGTTTTTGTTGTGAGCCATGATGTTGCCTGAGTTGGTGTCACTCAGCACAGTACATATCAAGTAGGGTACTGTGCTGAGGACTTTTAGTTGCGCACCTGCCAAAACGGGGCAAGATAGCCCCGTTTTTCGGTGCGCTTAATTAGAAGATTCGGGCTCTTTCTGAACAGATTCTTTCGGTTCTTCTTTCGGTTCTGCATGAGATACCTCAGGAAGATGGTCAAAATCTTGCTCATAAGAAGGCAGATAAGACAGGTCATCACCGGGCTCATCGACATCAAAATCATCTGCATCTTCAAAGGTTTCAAATCCTTCACGTTCAACAGATTTCATAGCAAGAATCATTTCACGAATCTGCTGATGAATACTTTTCTGTCTCGTAAAATGAAGAGGAAGAGCAATACGCTCACCTGAAAAAATCTCACGACCAAATTCATCAAGTTTAGAAGTATCCATAGCTAAATAAACTCCTTTTTCAAAAAAATTAACATTTAAAAAACTATAAAAATCAAGTTTATCTGGGATTACCACGGCGAGAGACAAGACGGCGGGCCTGAATAGAATGGTTAACCATGCAATAAAGCTGATCCTGAGTTTGTTCAGCAAAAGGCCTATTTGTCGGAGTACCATAAATAAAATCAGTATTAAGCGTAGGCTCATTTGCAAATTCACGCGCAAAATGCCAATAATTCAATAAATTACGAAATTCACCGGAAACAAAAGAACCATGCGAACGATATTCGTCATATCTATCTTGATAACCAAAAACATCATCGGAATTGGAAGACTTAGCATAAAGTTCTTTAACAAGAATTTCTTGTTCACCGATATGCTCAAGTTCTTTCTGCCAAAAATCTTCTTTAACACGCCGATTCCAAAGCCTCGGCAAACCATCTTGATAAATAGAAATGGGCATAACAGACATCAAAGTCAAAATTAAGCCATGTTCTTCTATAAATCTACGATAACGATTAGTTCGCATAGCAGAAATACCATGACCGCGCATCGTACCAACAGGATCAGTACCCTCAGCAGTTTGTAATACTTCACTAAATTGTATTGTTTGGCGTCCTCCTCCAAGATACTCAGGACGTTGCAAACGAGCATCAGAAGCACGGATACCAAGATAGCGAAGATACTCAGTATAACGAGAACCATAAAGTGCACGATGTTCTTCAAAACGTTGAAGAGCAAAAGCCTCCCGAAGCTGATTGATATCAACAGAACCTAACTCGGGGTTGCCAGAAGAATAATCGATAGTCGTATTTGCCGACAAACCGGGGTCGGACCAAGCAAGACCGGGACCAGTACTATTTCTGATAAGAGGACCACCAGAACCAGACGTATTATATTCAGAAATCAAAGCTCCAGCAGGAACAGTATCATTCCTAAAAGTAGGATAACCGGAAGAAGAAATAGTTGTAGTAGCAGAAATAGTTGGCTCACCAGCAGCAGTCAAATTGACAGGAACGGAAACTGCCGGACCTTTTTGTGGCCACGGGGCAGCAACAGTAAAATAATCTTTCGCCCAAGCTTTTCTGTGCAATCCCTGAGAAGTAATAGTATCTTTACCAGAAGTAGTAGAAAGTTTAGCTACATTAACAGTATTTTCATTACGATACCATTCATTCCAAATCAAATTATACGCTCGAAAAGGCAAAGCAGAAACTTCAAGATCAGGGATATTAACAGGACAACCAAGATGATCAGCTAAACTACCAGTAGAAAATCCACCTGATAAAACGGGAACAAGAGTAGGATACTCAGAAGTATCTAATCCATCTTCACCGCCTGTAATAAAAGACTCGAAATCATCCCAAATAAGGCGAAGAGGAACATACCAATGATGAATAGAAACATGCACCGGATGCATCACCGGAGCAACAAGAGGAGTCACGCGGATGAACGCCGAAGTAGCCTGCTGGATAGTATCACCGGGAAGAACTTCGGTAAGCCCGACAGGAACAACATAGCCCATGTTCATAGTAGTCAAATTGTAATGAGACAAAGAAAATTTAGAACGTTTTCTCATAACTTATTTCTCCGATTAAAAATTTTATAACGAGCATTTTGTCTTTCAGCTTTCGGCGTTGATTCAGAAACAAGAAAATCTACAAACTTTTCATTATGTTTATCATCCTCTTGCTTCCAAACATAGAATTTATCTCTAATTTCTCGAATAAAAGAATCAGGAGAGTAATCAACTTCAAGGGATTTTCTCAATTTATCTTTTAAATACCTACCAAACGGCATAAACTTGCTAGCATGTAAAAGACCATCGGGAACATCACCTTTAATATTAATATATCTCTGAAACTGTGGATTAGACATCAACGCAACCACATTATCTAATACAAGAGCACCAATACCCGGTTTACGAGACATAAAAGAAAACTCAGGAAGACGGCCTAAAGCGTCAGACTTTCCAACACATTTTTTAGTCACATAACCAGCAACATATTGGATAGACTCTCTAGAACAAGTTCCGACCATAGTATGACCATGCGGCCAACAATTGCCAATAACTTCGCCGTCAGAAATACCAACACCAAAAAGAATGGCATGATAATGAGGACGTGAAGTAGTTTCACCATATTCACCAGCTAAATAATACCTAATTTTTCTAGGTTCAAACGCTTTTCTCAATCTTTTCATGAAAAGTTGAACGTCACGCTTAACCAATGAATGATTTTCGGAAATATGCTCATCATCATAAGTTAAAGTAACGAAACAAGACAAATCATGACAAAACGATTCAAGCATAAGCCGATGAGTCCAAACACGGCGCTTATTGATTCGGCAGGGTAGACATTGACCGCAGGGGAAAGGAATAGCTCCAACCGCCAATTCTAAATTACCACTCAAAAGTGACGCTTTAAAAATACGACCAGAGCTATCCTTCACAAAAGGGTTACGGCACATCATACCGAAGGCCTATGTTAACATCACATACGGATACCACCACGTCGGGCATAAATGCGACGAGAGCGACGGCGGCGACCAAAACGACGACGACGGCGAAAACGGTAAGCCATAGTAAACCTCCTTGAATATTAAAAAAGGGCTTGTAGAATCTCTCTACAAGCCCTACATAACACTAATGTCCCATAATGGAAATTATGTAAATTTTTGTTTACTTCCATATCATACAATATCATACAATCCACACCGCGCCAATCCCCCCACCCCAAAAAACATCCCTCCTCAAAGGAACAACCCCTAACTGACGGATAACGCCTTCAATACCGCCATGCCGCATAAAGCGGTCGTACAACCCATAATGTGCTCCCATCCGTTCGCAGCAATGCCCGAGCCAATATGCAGGGAAATCCAAGTTCCTTTCCGGCAGCTTGTAGTCCACAAGGAGAACGTTCCGGAAACGTTGCCGTGCAGCCCTTACCAGCTTCAAGGCCTCCCCAAAAGGCATTTGGTGCAGCAGGCACACAAAAACAGCCTGCTCCCCTGCCCCTTCGTCATTCCAAAAGTCCGTGGGGGTATGGTAAGCATGGGATACGTTCAACCCGTACCGTAAACAAAAACGCTTGATGTCCCGCTGGAGCGATGGGTGGAGGAAGTCAGCCACAGAGATTCCTCACAGTCGAGAACTCATTGAGCAGATACGCTGTTACGGGCTGCAGCTCCGGTGTGGAAGGCAAACCTTTAAGGACTTCTTGAAGAAATCCAGACGCCACACATGTTTTCTTTGAAGACGTAAAGTGAAGATCATGGATCCAAGATCCCAATAATATCCTAAAATCATTTACATAACGAAGATCGTGATAACTGGGGATACCACCGGAAAGAACAGTATCCACAATGGATTGAGACCACAGTTTTGGGGCATCCTGAACACGGAGAACGACGTCCCGCGTCGGAATGGGCCGTGAAAGATGCTGGGCCATGATGCGCATGATGTCCAGCTTATCCGCATCTCGAACAGCATGTGTAATGGTGAGGTACGGTTCCGGCAAGGCAGGGAGTGCATATCTGTTGTGCAAGGCAATGGCCGTGAGCACCCATTTATGGATATTTGGGGGTTCGCCCGTCAAAAAATGCTCTTTTTTCACGACATGGACGCCAAGATAGCCATGATTTTCAGATTCGGCATCGCTGAACGTGCGCCAACGGACATACTGGGGGAATCGTCCTGTATCATGGTAGAGTGCCGCAAGCAGGGCCGCCCTTCCCTCTTGGGAAGCAAGCCCTTCCTGAGCGACGATGGCACGGGCATGAGCTAAAACTTTATAGGTGTGTTCCCGTTTGAGCCGGAGCATGTCGCCAGGGTGTTCACGCAGGTACATGGAGGCAAACGATTCGAAGAGTGCCTCGTGATTCCTGATGTCGTCCCAAGCCTGAGGTGTATTGTTTTCATAGGTATGCATCATGGATTTGTTCATACCCCGAAGCAAGGCGATCGACAAGCGTCTATTATAGGTTGCCCTATTATAACCTTCCAGAAAGGTTCATTGTGCCTCCCCGCGTCTTTTGATAGGCTTATCCCCATATCTCTTCACTCTTTCTTCCACGGGATTGTTCCATGTCCGAATTTGTGCATCTGCATTGTCACACGGAGTACAGTCTTCTCGACGGCGCGATTCGTCTGAACGATTTATGCGCACGCGCCAAAGATTTCGGGATGCCTGCCGCCGCGATTACCGATCACGGCAACCTGTACGGCGCGGCTTATTTCTATACGACATGCAAGAGTTACGGCATCAAACCCGTCATCGGGTGCGAAGTCTACGTTACCAAGGATCACCGGGATAAGGATTCCGAATTCTCCCGTGTCCGGCACCATCTGATTTTACTGGCGAAGAACAACGAGGGGTACCACAACCTTGTCCGTCTTGTCTCCAAGGGCTTTCTGGACGGCTTCCATTATAAGCCCCGCGTGGATAAAGCCCTGCTTCGCCAGCACAGCGAAGGGCTCATTGCGCTTTCCGCGTGCCTTGCCGGTGAAATCCCCCGCACGTTGATGGGAGCCAACAAGCTGATCACAAACGGCGGGACATTTGACGACGCCATCCGGCAAACGCAAGAGTACATGGATATCTACGATGGGCGTTTCTATCTGGAAGTCCAAGCCAATACACTGCCTGATCAGGCGACTCTGAACAATAAGTTGTTGGAGCTTGCGGAGCATACCAAAGTTCCTTTGGTTGCGACGAACGACTGCCATTACCTGAACGCGGACGACGTTGAGGCCCATGACGTCCTGCTGTGTATTCAGACGCAGGCCAAAGTCAATGACGCAAAACGAATGCGTTTTGAAGCGCGGGATCTCTATTACAAATCCGCTGAGGAGATGGAACAGGCGTTCAAGCATATTCCCGAAGCCCTTTCCAATACGGTCCGCATAGCTGAAGAATGCCATGTGGAGATGGACTTCACGCATCACTACTTCCCCGTATACGAACTTCCGGAAGGGATGACCCTGTCGACGGAGTTCCAGCGCCTTGCGCGTGAAGGCCTCAAACAGCGCCTGGAACTGCACCCCGATCGGGACACGATTGATCCCAAAATCTATTGGGATCGTCTCGAAATGGAACTGAAGGTCATCTGCGAGATGGGCTTTCCGGGGTATTTTCTGATCGTGCAGGACTTCATCAACTGGGCGAAGGGGAACGACATCCCGGTCGGTCCCGGTCGTGGTTCCGCGGCCGGTTCGATCGTCGCGTGGGCTTTGCGTATCACAAACCTTGATCCCCTGCCCTACAATCTCATTTTCGAACGCTTCCTGAATATCGAACGCGTCAGCCTGCCCGATATCGACGTTGACTTCTGCGAAGACAAGCGTACCCGCGTGATCCAGTATGTGAGCCAAAAATACGGTATTGATTCCGTATCGCAGATCACGACGTTCGGAAAAATGAAAGCCAAAGCGGTGGTCCGCGACGTAGGGCGCGCACTGGACATGTCCTTCAAGGAAACCGACCGTATCGCCAAGCTCATCCCTGATGATCTCAAGATGACCATCAAGAAGGCGCTGGACGCGGAGCCCGAGCTGGCGACCCTCTATAAGGAAGATCAGATCATCCGCAAACTGATCGACATCTCCATGCGTCTGGAGGGGTTGTCACGTCACGCATCGACGCACGCTGCGGGTGTGGTGGTTTCCGACAAGCCGATGGATGAATACTTGCCTATCTATCGGGGGAAAAAAGGCGAACTTGTCACCCAGTTCGATATGAAAATGGTCGAAAAAGTGGGGCTCGTGAAGTTCGACTTCCTTGGTCTGCGGACCATGACCCTGATCGACAACACCCTGAAAGCCATTGAAGAACAAGGAAAGAAGGCTCCCAACCTTGACATCCTTCCTTTGACGGACCCCGATACCTACGATGTCTTTTCCCGGGGCGATACGGACGGCGTGTTTCAGGTGGAAAGCTCGGGTATGCGCCAGTACTTGCGTATGCTCCGCCCGAACTGCTTTGAAGACATCATCGCTATGCTGGCGCTGTACCGGCCCGGCCCGCTCGGTTCCGGCATGGTCGATGAATTCATCAAGCGCAAGCACGGAGAAGTGGACGTCACCTATCCGCTGCCGTCGTTGGAAGGCTGCCTGAAAGACACCTACGGGGTTATCGTCTATCAGGAACAGGTCATGCAGATCGCGCAGATTGTCGCCGGGTATACCCTCGGCGGCGCAGACCTGCTCCGGCGAGCGATGGGGAAGAAAAACGCCGAAGCCATGGCCAAAGAACGAACCCTTTTCGTGGACGGTGCCGTCAAGAATGGCACCAGTAAGGAAAAGGCGACGGAAATCTTTGACTTGATGGAAAAATTCGCGGAATACGGTTTCAACAAATCGCACTCCGCCGCGTATGCGCTCATTTCTTACCATACGGCGTATCTGAAGACCCACCACAAGGTGGAATTCATGGCCGCCCTGCTCACTTCGGAAATCGGCAATCAGGATAAGATCCTCAAGTACATTGCCGCCTGCAAGGACAATGACATTGAAGTCCGGCAGCCTGATGTCCAGGTCAGCCGCCGCGAGTTCATCGTGCGAGACGAGGCGGTGGTTTACGGTTTGGGAGGGATCAAAAACGTTGGTGATGAAGCCATCCGCGAAATCGTTGCCGCCCGTGAGAAGGACGGGCCATTCCTTTCGTTCTTGGATCTGTGTATTCGCGTCAGCCTGCGGAAAGTCACAAAACGGGTCTTGGAAAGCCTCATCAAGGGAGGAGCGCTGGATTGCTTCGGCTGTTCCCGCGCCGCTATGGTTGCGGCCATTGATCCAGTGGTCGCCCGTGCTCAAAAGAAGATCAAGGAAAAACAATCCAACCAAATATCCTTGTTGACGCTTTCCCCCAAGAAAATTGAAGAAAATCAGGCGTCGGGGATAGGCTTCTCCTGCGAGGAAGAAAGTATTTCGGAGTGGGACGAGGATCAGAAGCTCCGCTTTGAGAAGGAAGCGCTTGGCTTCTTTTTGACGAGTCATCCTTTGCAGCCCTATCGGCATGAACTGAATCGGCTGGATCTGCGCCCGTTGGAAGACTGCCGGGAAATGGCGGACAAGGCGACGATCAAGTGCGCCGTGTTGGTCACGAGTATCCGCGAAATCCTCAATAAACGTGGAAACCGCATGGCCTTCGTCGCTGTGGAAGATCTTACGGCTTCCGGTGAGGTGACGTTCTTTACGGAAGAGCTGAATGCCAGCCGAGATCTGCTCAACTCGGAACAGCCGCTTTTACTGACCGCGACTATCGACAATAGAGAAAGCTCGTCTTATTCTCCTGATTCGGATGACGATTCGGACGATGAGGCCCCGGTCAAGGAAATCAAACTGCGGGGCGTTTCGGTACAGGCCTTGAACGACGCCTGCTCCGCAAGCGACGCGCCCATTTCATGGGAGCTGGATCCCCGCCGCCTGAACGCTGAAGGGATGGAATCGCTCAAGGCCATTCTCGAAAGGCATAAAGGAAACACTGAAATGCAGTTGGCTTTCTGCCTTGACGGCACCTTCTGCCGGGTACGGCTTGGCCCACAGTGGATGGTTACTCCCGGCCCGGCCTTCCAGCAGGATATGCATCGCTGGTGTTCAGCTAATCCTATCCAATAACATACAGAAAGAAAGGAATACCATGTCTCGACCTTTTTGGAAGCTTACGGTTCGTTCCGAATTCTGCGCCGCGCACGCCCTTCGGCACTATCAAGGAAAGTGCGAACACCTCCACGGCCATAACTACGCCGTCGAAGTCGTCGTCAAAGGATATACCCTCTCGCAGAATACGGAACTCCTCATGGATTTTGGCGACCTTAAGGCCCTCCTCAAACAGGCCCTCGAGCCTCTTGATCATGCCTATATCAATGATGTGCCCCCGTTCGATGCCGTGAACCCCTCTTCAGAGAACTTGGCGCGCTATATCTGGAATCAGATGGCACCCTCTCTTCCCGAAACGGTGAAAATGTACAGCGTAACGGTAGCCGAAAAGGGCATCCAGTCCGCAACGTACATGGAAGAATAACTATTTAACATATTGAAATAATTTTATATTTTAGAAACATGTGTCAAAATATGCCCTGACTATGTGGAGAAACTCCCCCCTTCTCGGTTTTATTGAGAAGGGGGGAGTCTTGTTTCTAGGTTCTTCATATTTTTAAAATTGTCCTCCTCACATATGTTTTAGAGCCCTTCGCCGAACATACACTATACGTATCCCGCCAACATGTTGCGTTCCTATGTTTCCCAGCGGACAAGGTGGGCAATTCCTCAGCCCCTGTCTTCCATTCAATGGAAGTTCGGAACTCAGAGGTTGTTACGCTAAAAAATCATATAATTTAGAGGGTCACAGGAAAATCATTTTTGTATAACATCTTTTTGAGCATGGTTATGGAAATCAAAGGAGGTTTTCAATGGAAAGCAGCACGCTCAAGAAGAAAGCCAAGGATGCATTCGACAAAACCACAGATTATCTGAGCGAAGCCAAGGATTCCGTCACGGAAAACGTGGGTGATTTCGTTGACGAAGCCAAGGATAATCTCAGCAAGGTTAAGGACAAGGCCAAGGAAGGTATCAATGCCGCCGGTGAAGCGGTGCAAAAAGCCTACGAAAAGGCCAAAAAGTAACGTTCCTACCCTTATTCACGTTCGCCAGGGACACTATGTCATCGCGGGAAAGTCCGGTTTTCGCTGCGAACAATAGTTTTAGAAAATAGGAAATCCCCCTTGAGCATAAACTCAAGGGGGATTTCCATCTTAAAAAATACCGTATACAGCCCTACTCCCTACTCACCACCAGTTGGAACTTATTCCTTCTGGAGCCAATCCACCAGTTCCTGCAGGAGTTCAGGGCGATCTTTTCCGAGAGGGAAGAAAGGCCCCGAAACGCCGTGGTCCATGAGCATGGCCTTGGTGGCTTCAAAATCGGCGTCGGGCAGATCCACTTTCGTGATGGCGCAAATGACCTCGCGTTGCGTATAGATATTTAGAAAACCAGCGGGCAGGCGGCACAGCGGATCATTGGCGGGGTGGACATAGATAAGCACGTCGGTATCCACAGTGGTGCTGAGCAATGCCGGATAGTACATGGGGTGGCAGAAGAATTCGCCGGGGGTATCGACGCCTCCGTCCAGATCATATTGCATGGCCTGCGTTTTTTTCGCCTCATCACACGCGATACCGTGAAGGGCCGCGTATAATGTGCTTTTACCCGCGCCGACCGTGCCAAGAAGAACGTAACGTTTCATCGGGTTAACTCTTGGTCGTTTCACATGCGGCAAAGCCCAGTACGTCGTGAAGGGCTTTTACCGTATAGCGTAAGGCTTCTTCCACGCTGGCTACGGAGCCCTGAATGACCAGTGCGCCGGTGAAGCGATCCACAAATCCGATCTGGACGGAAGCGGCTTTTGTAGCGAAGTCGCCTGCGATCATAGCCGCTTCACGAGGGCTCAACGTCAAGATCCCTACCGCTTCAGCGCCGGGAACGCCCATTTTTTTGGCGAGATCCTCGTCAGGGTGGGCGATCAGATGAGCAATCGTAACCTGTTTCCCTGGTACGAGTTCCTGAATGATACGTGCTTTTTCTTCCATGAGCTCAATTCTCCTGCGCACAGTCTGGCGTGCATCAGCGAAGGACGTTGACCGCACAACCCGTGCGAATCCGATAAGGATAAGTGAACCCGCTCCATATTTCAAGGAGGAGTTCGGTGAGAGGCCTGTGGCTCAATACTCTCTTTGCTTCAAAAGCAAAGCCAGCGAGAAGGCATCTTTCAGCGATGTAATCTTATTTACCCGTTTCTTCTCGTATTTTTTGTTCGCCAAGCGCCTGCTGCTCTTCTTTTCCCATCGGGAGCCGCTCGCAGGCAATGCACCTGGCGGCAATACTCCCTAAAAGCATTCCTCCAACAATATCTATGGGGTGATGCTGCCCCAACCACACTCGGGAAAACCCCATGAGCGCGATTACTGCCGAGAGGAAAAGGGAAAAAGGACGGTTTCTGAACCAAAGTGCCAGAGGCACGGCTGCGGTGATGATAGTCGCCGTATGCCCTGAAGGGAACGAAGCATATTGATTGATAAAGCCCAAAGGGTATGGAGGCCAGGGAAATCCCGGTCTCGGCATACCCAGCCCGTATTTCATGATCTGCATGACGAAGCACAAAAAGAAGACGCTGAACAAAACGCAACGCAGAACGAACATTGTTTCCCGCCAGTCCCGCTTGGTGAGAGCAACAAGCAGTAACACAAGATAAAACACATAGATGAGCGGATTGCCGATATGGGTAACGACGCTCATGAAGCGGGTAATGTGAATATCGGCTGTCGCTAGCGGAGAAAAGAATTGGCGGACGGGTTCTCCCCACCAGCCGAGGCAGAGGATAACGAACGCCATTATGGCACCAAGCGGTGCCAACAGGCAAAGATGCACCCCCCATCGGTAGTCCGGGGACGGAGCAAGAAGGATTCTGATAGGGTAACTTATTGGATTCATAAAAAGATTACTAAGTCCAGTGGATGAAATAAGCAAGAGGCATTTTGTCGTCTTCCCCCTGATGAACCACAGTCATGTTCTCGTCAGAGAGATGCCTTGCCTCGGGATAAGAAGCTAAACGAATAGGTTGGATACATGTATTATTTCCAGCAGTCGTCCTGTTCCGGCATGTCCGGATGAGCATATGCCTCTGCCCTCATCGAAAGCGAAAGATGTTTCACCTATGTTTTCCATGACATATTGCGCAACGCTCCCGTTTTGCTATGCTCAAAGAAAAAACAGGAGAAGCGGCATGGAAAAAGTGCTTCGTATCAATGTCGGCGCTGAAAACGGCCCCGTGGCTACTATAGAGGAACTCGGCGCGTACGCGGGCCTTGGAGGGCGCGCTATGACGACGACCGTCGTATGCAACGAAGTCCCCCCGAATTGCCATCCTCTTGGTCCTGAAAACAAGCTCGTTTTTTCTCCCGGCCTGATGGCTGGTTCGGCTGCGGCGTCGTCGGGCCGTATCTCGGTCGGATGCAAAAGCCCGCTTACGGGGACCATCAAGGAATCCAACTCGGGCGGCACCGGCGGCCAGTTCATGGCCCGCCTTGGCTATGCGGCCATTATCATTGAAGGCGAAAGGAAAACAGACGACCTGTGGAAAATCGTCATCACGAAAGACGCGGTAACGTTTGAAAAATGTAATGAATACCGTATGTTTTCCAACTATCCTCTAGTTGCCGCCCTTCAGGAAAAATACGGCATGGAACCCGGATATGTGACCATCGGGACTGCCGGGGAAATGCTCATGTGCAATTCCACCATCTGCTTTACCGATCCTGAAGGCCGGGCTACCCGCCATGCCGGGCGCGGCGGCGTTGGAGCCGTCATGGGCTCCAAGGGAATCAAGGCTATCGTGCTGGACCCGGCGGGTACTCCGGTAATCCGCAAACCGAAGAACGCTGAAGCGTTCAAAGCGGCGAGCCGGGCCTTCGCACAGGGGCTTTCGTCACATCCCGTATGCGGAACGGGACTTCCCACGTACGGAACCAACGTTCTCGTCAATATCCTGAATGAAGCAGGCGGATTGCCCACAAAAAATTTCTCGGTCGGCCGTTTTGAAGGCGCGGATAAGATTTGTGCCGAGACGATGGTGGAAATCCAGAAACGTCGCGGCGGCAATCCCACTCATGGCTGTCACCGCGGCTGCATTATGAAATGTTCCGGTATTTGCGTGGATGAAAACGGCGAATTCGTGTCCAAGCAGCCTGAGTATGAAACCGTCTGGTCGCACGGTGCGCATTGCGGCGTGGATGACTTGGACAAAATCATCCTCTGTGACCGTCTTGAGGACGATTATGGGCTTGATACCATCGAGACCGGCGCGGCTCTCGGCGTGCTTATGGAAGCCGGCGCCCTCAAATGGGGGGACATCGACGGCATCATCGCCATGATTCATGAAATCGGCAAGGGTACGCCTATGGGCCGTATCCTTGGTGCGGGAACAGCCACCACGGCCCGCTGCTTTGGCATTGAGCGCGCGCCCGTCGTCAAGGGGCAGGCCATGCCCGCCTATGATCCCCGTGCGGTCAAGGGGCAGGGTGTGACGTATGCCACGACGACCATGGGAGCGGACCACACGGCGGGCTATGCCGTGGCGACCAACATCTTGGGATGCGGCGGCAAGACCGATCCTCTTTCCGCAGAGGGGCAGGCCGAAATATCCCGGAACCTGCAGATCGCTACGGCCGCTATCGATGCCACGGGCTATTGCCTCTTTACGGCATTTGCCCTGCTCGATCAGCCTGAAACTATGCAGGCTCTTGTCGATACGATCAATGCCATGTATGATCTGAACATGTCCCTTGATGACGTGACGGAGCTCGGCAAGGATATCCTCAGAAAGGAGCGGGCATTCAATGCCGCTGCCGGGTTCACCAAGGCCCACGATCGGTTGCCTTTGTACTTCAGCCGTGAGTCGGTTGCCCCCCACAATGTGCGTTGGGATGTTTCGGACGAAGATCTGGATTCCGTATTCAATTTTTAATAATTATGCCCGCTAAGGCATATTCATGAATATGGGGACGAAACGCACGACGCTTCGTCCCCATTTCGCATAGGAAAGGCAATGAAAGACGCTGAACGCACGAACAGGGACACTCCCGCCGCACTCGACGCCATACCGGAACGCTATTGGAGAAACGCCCGTTTCCTTTCCCGGACGGATCAAGAGAAACTCTTGCAAGCGCATGTTGTTATCATAGGGCTTGGCGGTTTGGGCGGGACCGTTCTTGAGGAGCTCCTGCGGCTCGGCATCGGTACGATTACCGGCGTTGATATGGATGTCTTTGAACTTTCGAACTTGAACCGGCAGCTCCTCGCTACGGAAGAAAATATTGGCCTTCATAAGGCGGAAGCGGCCCTTTTACGTGCCCGGCAAATCAATTCGGGCGTCCGCTTCATCCCTGTGACGGAAAAACAGGACTTCGGATCGATGTGCGATCTGTTTCGGGATGCTGACGTTGTCGTCGATGCGCTAGGAGGGCTTGCGGACAGGCAGGCGCTCGAGAAGGCCGCCGCGGAAAGGGGTGTTCCCGTGGTCAGTGCCGGCATAGCCGGGCTGACGGGCTGGTGCAAGGCCATCTTTCCGGGAGAGACGGGGCCCGCGTCTCTTCTCGCCGGAGAAGGCGATCGCCCTACTCCCGACGAAATCCTCGGCAACCTCGCGCCCACGGTATTTCTTGCGGCGTCCTTACAGGCTGCGCTCGTGCTCCAAATCCTGACCGGAAAACCCGTCCGGCGGGAAGCCTTGTTTTTTGATCTTGAAGATGGAACCTTCACGCAGGTAGTGCTCGACCGGAGGCCATGATGAAACTCACCGTCAAATGTTTTGCCACACTTATGCCTCTGACCCCTCCGGGCGGCAGCTTGGAGTTTCACGGTACGGATATCTGTGACCTGCTGCGGCAGCTCAGTATCCCGGAGTCAGAAGCCAGGATCATTTTTGTGAACGGCATCGGCGTAGAAAAGGATGCCTTGCTCCATGATGGCGATCGCGTGGGGATTTTCCCCCCCGTGGGAGGAGGGTGATTTCCGTCTTTGCACAATACGTTGAAATTGCCTGCCGTGCAAAAAGAGTGTCCGCCGTCTTTTGGTTGGCGGCAAACTCCAGTGAGAAGATCCGCCGTTTTTTGTGATAATCATTTTTTCGGATGGCCTCCTTACTTAGAAAGGAGGTGCGGGGCTCCTGCATGAGGCGTCAGCCCATACAGGAGCGGGAATCGATGCGCGAGCACCGGTTCTTCAGGGGAGAGGGGGAACCTCTCCCCTTTCTTTTTGGAGAGCATCATTGAAAGCGGTGAAACAATCTGGAGGATACGCATGGAATCAAGCACGTACTGGCTCGACCTGATCGCTGAAACGTACATCGGCATCTGCGTGTTGTGCTGCCTGTTCATTATCTCCAAACAGCGGCGGCGCCCTGCCCCTATGATGCGCGTCATGCTGCTGGTCTGGCCCATCATCACGCTGTGGGCCGGCCCCTTGGGGATCTGGGCCTATGAAACATCCAATCGGCGTATGCCTTCCCATGACGGTGACGGTGGAGCTAGGCATGACATGTCCGACATGCATATGGAAATGCCCATGCAGCCGATGCATTCACATACCCCTCACTGGAAGAGCGTCATGACGGGAACGCTCCATTGCGGGGCGGGATGCACACTTGCCGACTTGGCAGGCCCCTTCCTCTTTCGCATGGCGCCCTTCGTTCTCCTTGGCAGTTCACTGTATGGAGAATGGGCGGTGGATTATGTGTTGGCCCTGATCATCGGCGTTTTCTTCCAATATGCTGGATTGGCCTCGATGAGCCATGACCGGGGCCTTTCCCTCTGGTTCAGGGCTTTCAAGGTTGACTTCTTGTCGCTTACGGCTTGGCAGGTGGGGATGTACGGCTGGATGGCCATAGCTGTGTTCCTTTTGGTAGGCCCCATGTCGCCCGATCAGCCCGTTTTTTGGCTCATGATGCAGATCAGCATGGTTTGCGGCTTCATCACCGCGTACCCCATGAATTGGTGGCTCATACGCATCGGTATTAAGAGCGCCATGTAAGCGCCTTCGAGGAACTGGCCCTACCCGGAATATTTGGGGTGGGGCTTTTTCTCTCTTGTGGTATGCCCGCCATGCCCTTTTCTTCAGCAACCCCCTTGAGTGTGTATCCTTTCCGGCTGCCATTGCTCCATCTCGAACGGGGCGTCGTGGATATATTACGGTACAGTCTGAATTTTTTTCTGTGTTTACAGAATGGATACAGCATGATAGCGAATGGGAAACGACACGTCATCCGAAACCTTTTGCGTTCAATGGTACCCATAGAGGAGGAGCATGATGGATGTTTTTGATCTTGCTGACAACTTGCGCGCGGAATTTCAGGAGAAAGGCGTTTCCAACGAGGAATTTTTGCTAAAAATTGCCGAAACGTACGATATCAAGCGGGTCTTTGTCAGTTCAGTGGCGGACGAGCTCTTTGACAAGATCCCAGACAAACGCATTGCGGAAGTCCCTGAGGTCGGTATGGATGAAGCCAAGCATTTGTGGTTTGCGTTTGGCATTGGGAAAATCCTTTTGCGAGATCGAGGGCTGGAGCCTTCCAATTTTGATTGTATGCAGTTTTCCAACCGGCTTCTTCAGATGAAATAACCTCTCTCCACAGCCGAGAGCCGGGACACAGCCCGGCTTTTTTTGTATCCGCCGAAGTAATCATATAAAGCTCCCCTCATTTTCATTATCGCTGAGGGATATCAGTTTCGATGAGGAGTGCTGTATGCGGGTCATTATCTTAGGTGGTTCCGGCTTCATAGGTAGAGCCCTGACGCAGGCGCTCATTTCCCGTGGCGATGAGGTGGTTGTTCCGACTCGGCATGTCCCAGCCGCAACGCCCTCCACCGGCCCCGAATACCAGTTATGGGATGGGCAGGATCACTCGAGCCTGAGCCAACTCTTCAATGGGGCCGATGCCGTCATTAATTTGCTTGGTGAAAACATCGCGGCGAAACGTTGGAGCTCTGTACAAAAAGAACGCATCATCAGCTCAAGGCTCCTCGCGGGGCAGGCGCTCGTTATCGCGCTGCAAATGCCAATCGTAAAACCCAAGGTCTTGATACAGGCTTCGGCAATCGGTTATTACGGATTCTGGCCCGAAAACGCTTCGGCTCCCGACTGTACCGAAGACAGTCCCGCCGGTTCAGGTTTTTTGGCGACCACCACCATCCAATGGGAACGTTCAACACAGCAGGCGGAGCATTTGGGACTCCGCCGGTGCGTCATCCGGACAGCGCCCGTGTTGGGATTGGGTGGAGGTATGCTTGCCAAGCTGCTCCCGGTGTTTCAGCTTGGGCTTGGAGGGCCGGTGGGGACAGGAAGGCAGCCGTTCGCTTGGATTCATCTTGACGATGAAGTAGCCGCGATTCTTTTTTTACTCGATCATGAAGAGCTGAGCGGCCCCTTCAACCTAGTCGCCCCTGAGCACAGTACCATGAATGATTTTGTGCAATCCCTCGGAAAAGTGCTGAAAAGGCCCGTATGGCTTCCCGTCCCCCCGCCCCTTTTTCGGCTC
>OGRO01000363.1_pt1 | contig 44690 bp, 33 predicted proteins | sample 1553451 | NCBI WGS metagenome assembly OGRO01 (sample SAMEA2580021, study PRJEB22360) | human gut metagenome | reverse complement strand
CCCTGAACCCTGAACCAAATGAAAGCAAAGTAAAAAGGAGCTGTGAAGAAATGAGAATTCATTTCTTCACAGCTCCTTTTCTTTCACTTAGTTGTCATGCGGAACCATGTCTTCCGCGTTGAGCGTACCAGCCTTGCGGCGTTCTGCATATTCCGCCGTAGCGGTGAAGAGAACATCGGTGGAGCTGTTCAGCGCGGTCTCGCAGGCATCTTCCAGAACGGAGATAATGAAGCCGACACCGACGACCTGCATGGAGATATCATTGCTGATGCCGAAGGAAGCGCAAGCGACCGGGATCAGGAGCAGAGAGCCGCCAGCGACACCGGAAGCACCGCATGCGCCGACCGTGGACACGATGCAGAGCAGGAGTGCGGTCGGAAGATCGACATCGATGCCCAGCGTATGTGCAGCAGCCAACGCCAGAACGGAGATCGTAATGGATGCGCCGGACATATTGATCGTCGCACCGAGAGGAATGGAAATTGTGAAGATATCCGGATTGAGCCCAAGTCTCTTGCAGAGTGCCAGATTCACAGGGATATTGGCTGCCGAGCTTCGGGTGAAGAAAGCATACACGCCGCTTTCACGGATCGTGGTGAGGATCAGCGGGTATGGATTCATGTGAATGCGTGAAAATACGATGATCGGATTCATCACAAGAGCGACCAGGAAGTACGAACCGATAAGGACAGCCAGAAGCTGCACATAGCCGATGAGCGCTTCCACGCCGGCGGTGCCGACGGAGTCAGCGACGAGGCCCATGATGCCGAGCGGAGCAAAGTGAATGACCCAAGTCACCACTTTGGTGATGGTCTTGGCAACATCATCGAGCCAGCCCTTGGTGGTGCCGGATGCGATATTCTTCATCGCAATACCGATGATGATCGCCCATGCCAGAATGCCGATGTAGTTTGCAGAGAGCAGTGCATTCACCGGATTATCGACGACGCTCAGGATCAGGTTATGAAGCACCTGAATGATGCCGCTTGGCGGAGCGAGCTTCGTGTCAGCCGCCACCTGCAGGTGCAGTGTGGTCGGGAACAGGAAGGACATGCAGACCCCGACGAGCGATGCGAAGAATGTCGCCATCACATAGAGGCTGATGATCGGCTTCATGCTGCCGTTTCCATTTTCTTTTCTCTGCGCCATGGCATTCATGACTAAGAAGAAAACCAGGATCGGTGCGACCCCCTTCAGGGCTTTGACGAAAAGATCACCGAAAATCTTCACGACGGGGATGGCCGCCGGGAAGCAGACGGCGATCAAGATGCCGATCACCAGACCGACCGCGATCTGCTTGATCAGTGCCACGCTGGCAAGCGTATGCTGGATCGTTTTGAACACAATAATTCCTCCTCCTAAACAAATACGTATGTATATTTTAGTATACGCTTTCCTGAATAATGTTGCAAGTTTGAATGCAGAGATCCTGCGTGACTGGGGACTAGTGACTAGTGACTGAGGCCGCCTTCGGAAATCGCCCTATTTATAGTCCGCGGCGCTTCCGATTTTTATCCCCCTTCCAGCACTTCTCACGTCTCATTAGAGAGCAGAGCTTTCGCACGCGATCAAGGAGCGGCACGCCCCAGGGAGCTAAGTTTGCAGCCCAAGCCTTCATTGACATCTTCCCTTCTCCATGCTATGATAGGCCTAATTCCACACAGGCGATGAGAAGAAGAGTATGAGTTCGGGACTGGCAAAGAGAGCTGCGTATGGTGAAAGCAGTGCAGAAGCGGACACAGAAGATGGCCTTCGAGCCTCCGAGCCGAATCATGAAGCTCGCCGGGACTGCCCGTTACAGCAGCAGGGTATTTATGGCTCGTCCAGCGTACCTATCGAGTCCTTATCGGTGACGGTAAGGAGAAGCAGAGTGGTCACACGGTATTACTATCCGTCTCTCAATAGAGAGACGGATTTTTTTATTGACAGGAAAGGGATATGGTCATGCTGCGCGGCGCTTCTACCGCATACCACGCCATACCCCTGACCTATAAAAAGGAGAATCCACGATGGATATAAAAACGATCTGCATTCATGGCAGCGACTGGAAAGATCCGACCGGCTGCATTTCTGTTCCTGTATTTCAGTCCGCGACCTTCGGGCATCCGGAGCTCGGACAGTCCACGGGCTATGACTATGCCCGCGTGCAGAACCCGACACGGAAATGCACAGAGAAGGTGGTCGCACGGCTCGAGCACGGGTGTGACTGTACCAGCTACTCTTCCGGCATGGCTGCGATCTCTATGGTCATGGAACTTTTCAAACTGGGAGATACGATCCTTTCCACTGATGACCTTTACGGCGGCTCCATCCGTCTCTTCCGCTTCATCAATGAGAAGAACGGCCTTCATTTCCGCTTCGCCGACACATCGGATATTTCCAAAGCAGAGGCTGCACTGGACGACACCGTCAAAGCCATCTACATCGAGACGCCGACGAATCCGATGATGCAGGTGACGGACATCTCTCGCATGGCAGACCTCGCGCACTCGCACGGCGCGCTCCTCATCGCGGACAATACCTTCATGAGCCCGTACTTCTGCAATCCGATCGACTTCGGCGCAGACATCGTCCTCCACAGCGGCACCAAGTACCTCGCCGGACACAATGACACCCTCGCGGGCTTTGTCGTATGCAAGGACAAAGAAATCGCGGAAAAGATCCGTTTCCTCTATAAGACCATCGGCGGCTGCCTCGCACCATGGGACAGCTGGCTCGTCACCCGCGGCATCAAGACACTGGCACTTCGCATGGAAGCTGCGCAGAAAAATGCCGGGACCCTCGCTGAGTGGCTTGCCGGCCATCCGAAGATCACGCAGGTGCTCTATCCGGGCCTCGCCGGATTCAAAAACAAAGAAATCCACGACCGGCAGTCCCGCGGCAGCGGCGCTATGCTCTCCTTCTATACCAACAGCCATGAGACAGCGCTCCGCGTGCTGAAATCCGTCCGCCTCATCCGCTTCGCAGAAAGTCTTGGCGGCGTAGAAAGTCTCATCACCTACCCTGCCACCCAGACGCACGCTGACCTCACAGAAGAGGAGCGTGAGTCCCGCGGCATCACCGCCTGTCTCCTCCGCCTCTCCGTCGGCATCGAAGATGTGAATGACCTCATCGCTGACCTCTCGCAGGCACTGGGAGAATGAGCGGTGTGAAACCAGCGGCGGATGACGGAAACGCCGCCTCATTTGCCGCAAGCCTTCATTCGGATTCAGCGGGCAAGCCCTGCCCGCGAAAGGAGAACCTTCCTATGCATACACTTGACCTTGATACCATCATTGACCGGAGAGGCACCGGCTGCCTCAAGTACGATTTCGCCGTGCAGCGCGGCAAACCCGCGGACGTCCTTCCCTTCTGGGTCGCAGACATGGATTTCCGCGCGGCCGAGCCCATCACACGCGCACTTCATGCCCGCGTAGGCCATGGCATCTTCGGCTACTCGGAAGCAGGCAGCTCCTACTTCGAAGCCCTTGCTACCTGGCAGAAGACCTATTTCCACTGGACCATCCAGCCGGAATGGCTCATCAAGACCCCGGGCGTCGTGCCGGCCATCAACATCGCTGTCAAAGCATTGACAAAGCCGGAGGACGGCGTCCTGCTTCACCAGCCTGTCTACTATCCCTTCCTCTCCGCCATCGAGAAGAATGGCCGCCGCCTCGTGAACAGCGGCCTTGTCCTGAAAGAAGGCCACTATGAGATCGATTTCGATGACATGGAAAAGAAGATCGTCGAAGGAGGCGTGAAGCTCGCGCTCCTCTGCACGCCGCACAATCCCGCCGGACGCGTCTGGACGAAGGAAGAGCTTGCGCGATATGCAGAGATCTGCCTCATCCACGGCGTGAAGATCGTCGCGGATGAAATCCATGAAGACTTCACCTACCCCGGCTATACCCACACGACCTTCGCCACCATCAGCTGCGAGGCAGCGGACAATGCCATCATCTGCACCGCGCCTTCGAAGACATTCAACATCGCCGGTCTGCAGAATTCGAACATCTTCATCCCGAATCCTGAGCTCCGCAGCGCCTTTCAGGAAGAGCTCGATGCCTTCGGCTACGACCAGCTGAATGTCATGGGGCTCGTTGCCAGTGAAGCAGCGTACCGGGAAGGCCGCCCATGGCTCGAAGCCGTCAAGTCCTATCTCAAAGAAAATCTGGACTTCGCCCGAAACTTCTTCCAAAAAGAAATGCCTGAGATGAAGCTCATCGAGCCGGAGGGGACTTACCTCATCTGGGTTGACGCCTCCGCTTACGGCCTCTCCAACGAAGAGCTGGAGCACAAGATCCTCTATGACTGCCACCTCTGGCTGGATATGGGATACATCTTCGGCAAGGAAGGGGAAGGCTTCCTCCGCTTCAACCTCGCCTGCCCGAGAGAAACGCTCGCCCGAGGACTCCGCCAGCTGAAAGAGGGATTTGAGAAATAGGGACTGGGGACTAGGGACTGGCCAGAGAATCATCCTCCCAATTTCGCGTGATGCCGAATCACAAACATCATCACAAAACGCCGCCTCGCACAAGCGAAGCGGCGTTTTTGTTGTATGAATGAGAAATTTGAACACAGGGATGAGGGATTAGAAGCCTTACGTGACTAGTGACTGGTGACTAGTCACTGAAATGTCAGCTCATGGCATCGCCATTATCTATACTCTGCGGCGCTTCTATATTTTTATGCGCCGCACCAACATTTCGCATTTCTCATTTCTCATTCAATCGAGGCTTTCAAACGTAATCAAGGGGCAGCACGCCCCGGGGATAACCCTGCGCCCTTTTTTTCTTCGCCACATGAAGTAATACGCCAGTCCGGCCAGCGAAGAGGCGAGGCAGATGCCGCCATACATGAAAGAATAGCCGAAAGCCTCCGCAAAAAGCCCGAGGAATGCGGCGGCAAGTCCGACACTGATATCCAGCGACCAGAAATAAGTCGATGTCGCGACGCCCGCGCGGGAAGGAGGCGCGCTGCTGACCGCGATGGTCTGGAAGGCAGGCGCCAGCGCACCGAAGCCGATCCCCAAGACCGCCGCGGAGAGGAGCAGGAGGAAAGGCCCCTCCACCTGCAAGAAGAGGAGAAAGCCCGCCGAGAAGAAAAGGAAGCCCGGATACACCGTATAGTCCGAGCCATGGTGATCGAAGAGGTAGCCGACAAATGGACGGAATACGACGATGACGAGCGCAAAGACCAAGAAGAAGAGACTCGTATAAGAGCCTATCCCAAGGCTTCTCGTATACAGGGGGATGAATGTCAGGACACCGCCGTAGGCAAAAAAGACAAGTCCGCCTAAGATGACCGCCGGAAGAGCCTTCTTTTCAAAGAAATCAGAAGCATGAAATCCGCGGTGCCTCTCCCCCGAAGGCAGCACCACCTGCGCGGGCAGACGTTTCCCATTTCCTGAAACGATCGCACACGCAGCCATCAGAGAAAGGAAGAGAAACAGCGTCGATGCGCCGAAGTGCTCGATGAGGATGAGTCCCACTAAAGGTCCCACGACCATCGCCATATTTCCGCAGACGGCAAAGTAGCCGATGCCTTCCCCCTTCCGCCGGGCAGGAAGCACGAGCGCCGCCATCGCCGCCGAGGCCGTCGTCCCCAGTGCGAAGACGATCCCATGAATGAGGCGCAGCGAAAGCGCGATCTCCAGCCGATACGCAAGGAGGAAGCCCGCCATCAGGAGAAAGAGCAGCACCGAGACTATGAGGAGCAGGCGCTGCTTATTCACCGCATCGATCACACGCCCTGCGAGCGGACGGGATACCACCGTACCGATCTGAAAGCAGGTCATCGCCATCCCCGCCTCCCACTCGCCGAGCCCCAGATCATCCATGATGTAGACCGGCAGCGCCGCAATCATGATGTATTGGAACATGAAGTAAAAGAAATTCGTGAGGCCCATGCCGATGAATTCACGGGTCCATAGCTTTTCACCCATCCGTTTGTTCTCCTTGTTTTTCTTATGAAATAATCTTAGTATTATAACATATGAAAGGATTGAAAGCAGGGATGAGTATCTAGGGATTAGGGATTAGGAGTGACTAGTGACTAGTGACTGGTGACTTGAATACTACCTTCGGGCATCGCCCCATAATACTCGCGGCGAAGCCGCCACCACCATTTCTAATTTCTCATTTCTAATTCCTCATTCGCGCAGAGCTTTCATTCAGGGTCAAGGGGAAACACGCCCCACGAACTAACCCTGAACCCCGAACCCAGTCCCCAATCACTCACAAAAGGAGCCTCCTATGAGCCTGCATTTTATTTTCGGCCGCGCCGGCACGGGAAAGACCACCCGCTGCTGCCGCGAAATCCAAGACTATCTGAAAAAGAACCCGGGCAACCGCGCCTACCTTCTTGTCCCCGATCAGGGCACATACACGGCGGAGTACCTGCTCGCGAAATCCTTCCCCGGTGGCGGCTTCATCGATGTGACGGTGTGCGGTTTCTCACGTCTCGCCTACCGCGTTTTTCAAGAGCTGCACTCGCCGGTCGCCGATGCTCTCTCGCCGCTGGGTCAGCAGATCATCCTGCGCCGCCTTCTGGACGCACACAAAGATAAGCTGCAAGTGATCCTCCGCGCTGCATCGCAGCCGCATTTCTCGGAGAATCTGACCGCCTTCTTCCATCAGCTCGACATGTTTCTCGTCACAGAAGATGACCTCTTTGCCGCCTCGCAGCGGGAAGGAGAGACGCCGCTGGGGAAAAAGCTCGCTGATCTCTCCCTCTTATATAAAGCGTACCACGACTATCTGCGTATGCATTTCGCTTATGAAGGGAGCCTCTTCGACCTTCTCGCACGGGAAATCCCCAAGTCAGAGAAGCTCCGCGGCTCTCATATCTGGATCGATGGCTTCAACGGCATGGCGCCGCAGAAAATCCGCATCGTATCCGCGCTCGTTCATACAGCTGCGGAAGTCACCATGACGCTGCAGATGGACAGACCAGAAGAGTCCGCAGAAAATCCAAACTTCGCCCGCCCGTATCAGCTCTACAGCCAGATGCAGGGCGCGATCCGCCGCTCCTCCTCCGTCGTGCTCACAGAAGGGAAACGCTTCCGCGCCAGCGACCTTGCGCTCATGGCGCGCCATTTCTTCGAACGCCACGCACGCCCCCGTCCTGAGGACGGCCGCGCGAAAGACGGCCTCCACCTCATCACCGCAGCCAGCCCGAAGGAAGAAGTGGATTTCATTTCACGCACCATCACATCGCTCGTCCGTGACAAAGGTCTTCGCTACCGTGACATCCTCATCCTCTCACGCACACCGGAAAACTACAGCGACCTCTTTACCCGCGCCTTTGCGGCCTACGGCATCCCAGGCTTCATTGATGAGAAGCACCCCATGAATAACCACCCGCTCGTGATGCTCACCTCCTTCCTGTTGCAGTTTCTCGCGAAGGAAACGAGCCGAAAGAACGCAGGCTGGCAGCGTCTCACCCTCTTTCGCCTCCTGAAGACCTCGCTCCTTCCTGAATTTTCTCAGGAAGAGATCGACCGTCTCGAGAACTACGTTCTTTCCCGCCGCATTCGTCCCTGGCAGTGGCATGACAGCTGGGAGCAGCGCAGCTACCGCCATCTCGATGAGACGCCACCGCCGCTGTCTGAAGCCGAGCTCACCGAGCGCCGCCGCGTGAATGAATGGCGCACGCGCCTCACCTCTCTTCTCGATCCTCTCTCTGCCGCGTGGAAATCCGCCGTTTCCGCCAAAGACCGCGCAGCGCTCCTCTACCGGTTCCTCCTCAGCGAAAAGGTGCCTCACTCCTTAGCAGCATGGGATGAAGCCTCTTTCGAAAAGACAGGCCTTCGCCCCCACCTTCAGGTCTGGAAGAAGGTGCTGGGCCTTCTGGATGAGATCGTCCATGTCGCAGGGGATGACCCGATGACCGCCGAAGATTTCCGCGTCCTCTTCGAAGACGGGCTCTCTGCCCTCACCTACTCCACCATCCCGCCGACCCTCGACCATGTGACCGTGACAGGCATGGACCGCGGCTATGCGATGGAAGCGAAAGTCGTCTTCATCCCCGGCGTGATCGAAGGCGAATTTCCCAAGCGCGTCGAAGAGAGCGGCTTCTTCTCCGAATGGGAAAAGCAGTCACTCTATGAAAACAGCCAGCTCACCTTCGGGAATGATCTCATGCAGATGATCCATCAAGAGCAGTTCTTCGTCTACCTCGCCCTCACCCGCGCCTCCGATACCCTCTACCTCATCTCCCCATCGCTCGGAAGCGATGGGAAAGAACGCGAGCCATCCTTCCTATCCCTCCAGCTCGCCAAGCTCGGCTACAGCGCAGAATGCGCCGCCGCTTGCGCGCCCACGCTGGAGGATCCCGACCCCAGTTTCTTTGCCAACCCTGAAGAAGCCCTCTCGCTCCTTCCCCGCCTTCTGCAGGAAGGTTTGCCGGGAAGCACCTCCCCCTGGTGCGCACTCGCCCGCTGGGCGATGGCAAGTCCCCACTGGCAGCGCATCCTTTCTGAAAAGCTGCGCGCTCTCTCCTACAGCAATACCCCCGACACCCTGCCGCAAGAGCTCGCCCGCGCCCTTTTCCAGCCCGGCGGCCGCTTCGTAAGCTCCATGACGCGTCTGGAAACCTATCGCAGCTGTCCCTACAAGTACTTCCTCCAGTACGGTTTGGCGCTCGCCGAACGTGATGAGGGAGAAATCCAAAGCCTTGACCTTGGCAACTACCTTCACGCAGGCCTTCACCAGTTCGGCAGCACACTCACTCGGCAGCAAAGGCAGTGGCGCGACGCCAGCGATGACGACATCCGAGAGATTTCTGCCACCATCGCAGGCGCCCTCTCCGAAAAGATGAAATACGGCATCCTCTCCTCCGACGCCACCTCCCGCTACACGAAAAGAAGCCTCGACCGCACCTTCCGGGAAACGCTCACCTTCCTTCGCTCATGGAGCCGGCGAAGCGAATTTCATACAGAAGCCCTCGAGAAAGCCTTCTACCTCCACCTTGCCAAAGAAGACGGCGAGACACTCACCATATCCGGAAAGATCGACCGCTTCGATATGAAGGACAATGCCGTCGCCATCTTTGACTACAAGACCGGCCATACCGACGCCGCGCTCGCGGAAATCGTCGCCGGACTGAAGCTCCAGCTCCTCACCTACCTTCTCGCCGTCGAGCAGGAACACCCCGAAGAGCCGCTACTCCCCGCTGCGCTCATGTATATCTACCTGTCAGGCAATGTCACCAAGGTCGAGCAGGTCCCGCCGAATGGAAACGTCAACCTTTCTGAAAAGGATCACGCCTCCGGCTACGTCCTCGCAGATCCGGATCTTCTCCGCGCCCTCGACAAGGACGCCGGCGAAAACGACTCCTGCCTGCCTGTGAAATTTAATAATGACGGCAGCCTCCGTAAGGGATCTGCTGCAACCCTGACGAAAGAACAATTCTCCGCCCTTCTTACCATCGTCAGGAAAAACATCCTCTCTCTCCACAGCCGCATGATCGCAGGCGACATCTCCATCTGCCCTGCCAGCTACAAAGGCACTGCCCCCTGCCGCTACTGCCCCTACCACACCATCTGCCGCTTCGACCCCGGTCGGGAAGAAGAGAATTACGACTACGTGCGACTCCCCAGCGACAGCACGCTGAAAAAAGAACTGGAAGAACGCGCGAAAGAGTGACAGGCTCTAGTGACTGGTGACTAAAAGACCAAAAGACTAGGAGACTGGGAGACCGGGAGATATCTGACGTCTAGCATCTGACATCAGGCATCTAACGTCTCAAGCGGGCATCACCACCATTTATACTCCGCGGCGCTTCATGATTTTTATGCGCCGCACCACCATTTCTCATCCCTCATTAAAAAAAGGAGTCATCATGAGTTGGACACCCCAGCAGGAAGAGGCCCTGCGCATCCGAAATAAAAACCTCCTCTTATCCGCCGCTGCGGGCAGCGGGAAGACCGCCGTCCTGACGGAACGCATCACCCGCCTCGCTGCGGATCCGGAAAGTCACGTCGACATCCACGAACTCCTGGTGCTGACCTTCACAAAAGCCGCAGCCAGCGAGATGAAGTCCCGCATTTCCGCCTCTCTCACCCGTGAGCTCGAGGCCGCGGATGCCGCGCAGGATCTCCCGCTCGTCCACCACTTAGAGCGACAGATCTCGCTCCTTTCGAGCGCGCAGATTTCCACCCTGGATGCCTTCTTCCAGTCCCTCGTGCGTCAATATTTCTACCTGCTCGATCTTGACCCGAAGACACGCATCATGGCCGATGAAAATGACGCGCGCCTTCTCGCCGATGATGTACTGACAGAAGTACTCGAGCGCTGGTATGAGGAAGGAAATCCTGATTTCCTCACCACCTGCGACCTCTTTGCGAGCGGTCATCAGGATCAGGCCCTGCGCCAGATGATCCTGCGCATGCACAGCTATGCCTCCTCCATGCCCTTTCCGGACGTCTGGCTCGCGCGCCTCCCTGATGCCTATGAGATCCCTGAAGATGCCACGCTCGATGACCTCCCATGGACGCAGCCCATCCTATCCGAGCTCATCGACACCGCCGGAAAGATCTGCGACCTCTACCGGCAGGCCTTCTCCCTTCTGGATACGAATCCCATCGCACGCGATGTCTATGGCGAGACGCTCAGCCAGGAGTACGCCTTCTTTTCCTCTCTCGCCCAAGTCACCACATGGCAGGCACTCTATGCCATGCCCTCCTTTATCCCGCAAAAGATGCCGGTCCTCTCCGCCGCCAAAGCCAAAGCCTACGGCATCAAGTCCACGGATTTTAACAAATCCCCTGACGCGGAATCGATCAAAGCTCTTCGTGACATGGCCAAAGACACCTATAAGAAAAAGCTCATCCCCTTTCTCTCCATTACACCCGCGCAATGGAGAGAAGAGACGCGCGCCATGGCCCCGGAAGTCAAAGTCCTCTCCGCGCTCGCGCTCGACTTCGGACGCAGCTATCTGGCAAGGAAAAAGCAGGAAGGCGTGATGGAATTCAATGACCTCGAGCACTACACGCTCTCCCTTCTGCTCGATACGGAAAATCCAGCCTTCACCCCCGAGCACGCCGAAGACTTCCCCTCCGAAGCTGCACTCTCCATCCGAAGAAACTACAAAGAAGTCATGATCGACGAGTATCAGGATACGAATGGCATTCAGGAGCTCATCACCACTCTCCTCTCGAACGGGCATAACCGCTTTCTTGTCGGCGACATCAAGCAGAGCATCTACCGCTTCCGCCAGGCAGACCCCACGATTTTCCTCTCCAAGTACCACTGCTTCCATCAAGAAAGCGAGAGCGGCCAGCGCATCGACCTGAACCGCAACTTCCGAAGCGATGCCACCGTCCTTTCCTCCATCAACTACCTTTTCAGGCAGCTCATGACAGAGAAAAATCTGGAACTCACCTACGGCGATGCCGAAGCCCTCTATCCGGGACGATGCGAAGAAGCGCGCCCGAAAAACTACGTCGGCGGCCGCGTCACGATCGAACTCGTCGATGGCAGCGAATTGGCCGAGGCGGACCAGCCCGAGCTCAAGGAAATCTCCAAAATCGACACCGAAGGCCGTCTCATCGCCCGCCATATCGAAAGCCTCATCCAAGAGGGAAGACAGGTGATGAATAAAGACGGCACCTTCCGTCCCGTCCAGTATGGAGACATCGTGATCCTTCTCCGCTCCATCGCTGCGAAAGGCCCCGCCCTGCTCAAGATCCTGAAAGACCATCACATCCCCGCCATCTCCTCCCGAGACGATGACTATGTGCAGAACCTGGAAGTCAAAACACTCATCGCCCTCCTCCAGATCCTGGATAACCCGCTGCAGGACCTGCCGCTCACCGCCGTGCTCCGCTCCTTCTTCGTGGGGCTCACCGAGACAGACCTCGCTCGTCTCCGCCTCCTGATGAAAGAAAACCAAGCGGACCACCTCTTCCCCCTTCTCGGGGAAGCTGCGCCCCTTCTATCCCCGGAAAAGGCTGATGCCCTGTCCGCCTTTCTCACCCACTTTAGCACATGGCGCGAGCATGCCGTGCAAGGCGGCATCGCACCACTTCTTCAGGAAATCTGGGAAGACACCGACTACCTCACCTACGTCTCCGGTCTTCCCGGCGGCCATGTCCGCCGCGCCCACCTGCTCGCCTTCTATGAGCTCGCCCGCACGCGCGACGCTAGCACGCACAACGGCCTCTACCCCTTCCTTACTGAATTATCGAGCCTTCTCAAAGGAGATGGCCGTTTTCAGGCAAAGACCGATGCCGCCCCCGCCAATGCCGTTCGTATCATGACCATCCACAGCAGCAAAGGACTGGAATTCCCCGTCGTCTTTCTCGCCGACCTTGCGAAAAACTTCAATGCTTCGGATATGACCGGCATCGCCCTCTGCCACAAAGGACTCGGCCTCGGTATCCAATACTTTGACCGCGAAAGACGCCTGCGCTGGCCCTCCCTCTACTGGTACGCCGTCCGCGCCGCCTCCGAGCGTGAAAACCGCGCCGAAGAAGCACGCCTCCTCTACGTCGCCATGACCCGCGCCCGCGATGCCCTCTACCTCACCGCCTCCGTCACGGACGCAGGGAAAGTCCTCGCTGCCTGTGCGACCCCGCTCGCCGGCAGCGGAAGTGACACACCGCGCCCGCTTCCCTCGCACCTTGTTTCCCATGCCCGCTCCTATCTGGACTGGATCCTCCCTGCCGCGCTCCACCACAGAGACCTCTCCCCTGTCTGGAACCGCCTCGAGAAGATTCCCGCCTTCCAAAGCGATGCTGTGGGCGACCACTCCCACTTTGATTTCCACATCATCTCCCAGAAAGACCTGCTCACAGAAAGCGAGCGAGCCCGCCTCGAAGAAAGTGAGAAACCGGAAACAGCGAAAGAAGAAAAGAACGAAGCGCCCGCCTTCGATAGAGACGCCTTTCTCGCCCATCTTCCGGAAACCGTCCCGGACTGGCTCTCCCGACAGCTCACATGGCGCTACGCCTTCCCCGGCGCGGCAGCGACCCCGGCCAAGCTCACCGCCACCGCCGCCGTCAAGCTCCGCGAAGAGGCAGAATACGCTGGGGGGGAGGCGCCCTACGCTTCCTCCATCCTCGCAGAAGACCTTGATGACGCAGCAGAGACAGAGGGCCTTCCTGCCGACTATAGCGAGCCCCCCGCCTTCCTGAACGAGGACGCTCCCCTGTATAGCGGCACCTCCTTCGGCACCCTCATGCACAAGGCGATGGAAATGATCGACTTCACCACCCTTCCTCCTACCGAAGACGCCCTCAGAAAACACATCCGCGCCCTTTCTGACAAGCATGTCTTCACCGAAGAAGAGACGAAAGTCCTCCTCTCCCATCGGAGAAATCGCAATCCCATCGAAGCCCTCCTCGCCTTCGCCAAAGGCCCCCTCGCCGCTTTGATGCGAAGAGCCACCACCCTGAGAAAGGAAATGCCCTTCTCCATCCTCCTTCCCGCCAATTCCTTCTACCCGCAGTGCGAAGAGGGCGAGACTCTCTTCCTGCAAGGCGTCATGGACTGCCTCGTAGAAGAAATGGACGGCCTCACCATCATCGACTACAAGACCGACCGCACCATGACCGAAGAAGAACTGAAAGCCCATTACAAGATCCAGCTCCAAGTCTACGGCGAATCCGCCGAAAAATTACTGGGAAAGCCCGTCAAACACCTCTACCTCTGGTCCTTCACCTTCGGGAAAGCCATCGAAGTGGAACGATGGGAGACTAGTGACTAGTGACTAGTGACTGGTGACTGGTGACTGGTAGCTAGGGATTAGGAATCTCAAGCGACTAAGAGACTAGAAGACATCAGTCTCTCTCGTATCATCATTTCGAGCGGAGTGAGAAATCTTTGTCATTCTCGTTCAAACGGTTCCCATCAGACAAACTCAAACGGGAAACCTGCTACCCGCTCACCTTCGAGCATCGCCCGCTTTTAATCAGCGTTTTCCTAGAAACGCCAGTCTCAAAACTCCCCCCTTTGATTTCTCGTGGACAAATCGCATAACGCTTTATATAATATGTACATCATTTTATAATTATGCATTTTAGAAGAGGCGAGAAGAATGAAAACTTGGAAAAAAGGATTGGCACTGGCCGCAGCGGCCGTGCTCGCGCTTGGACTTGCATCCGGCTGCGGCAGCGAGAAAAAGGCAGACTCTGCATCGGGCAAAGCCCCGCTGAAAGTCGCTACCAATGCGACATATGTGCCTTTTGAATTTAAATCCAAAGATGGAAAAGACTATACCGGCTATGAGATCGACGTAGTGCGCGCGGTAGCGAAAGAACTAGGCCGCGATGTGGAATTCAAGAACATTGCGTTTGACGGACTCATCCCATCTCTGCAGTCGCATGAAGTCGACATGACGGCTTCCGGCATGACAGCCACGAAAGAAAGAGCAGGCAAGATACTCTTCGCCGCCCCCTTCTATGCGACGAAGCTTGCCGTCGTGACCCCAAAAGACAGCCCGATCCATTCTGTCGAAGACATGCAGGACGGCAGCGAAGTCGCCGTGCAGATGGGCACGACGGCCGCGTACTATGCCCAGGATAAGGGCATGAAGATCCGCGGCTTCGACCATGCATCGGATATCGTGATGGAACTCAAAGCAGGCGGTGCGAAGTCCGGCATCCTCGACAAACCGGCGGCAGACTACTTCGTCGCTACAGACGGCAAGGATAAATTCCGCGTCGTCGATGTGCCAGACTCGAAAGTCCAGTACTTCGCTTTTGGTTTCAATAAGGACAATAAAGAACTGCAGCAGCAGGTCAATAAAGCCATCGCCGACCTGAAGCAGAAGGGTACGCTGAATGAGCTCCACGAAAAATGGTTCAAGACGCCCGTACCGGAAATGCCAGCCACCTGCGAAGAAGCGCTGGGGTTATAAGACATATAAGACAATAAAAAAAGACCCGTGAGATTTTGATATGATCTCACGAGTCTTTTTTATTGCCGAGCCGCCATCGGCTATTTGATCGTCACACCCTTGGTATCCTTGATGAAAAAAAGGACATTGAATGCTGCCGCAAGGTACACGCAGGACAGCAGAGCGAAAGCCGCAGAGAAGCCATTCGCCTGTGCCAGCGCGCCGATGATCGCCGGAGCGAAGCCGCCGACCGCACGGCCCGTATTGAAGATGAAATTCTGCGCCGTCGAGCGCGCATCCGTCGTATAGTTTTCAGAAAGCAGCGTACCATAGCCGGCCATCATGCCATTGCAGAAGAAGCCGAGCACCGCACCGCCGAAGAGCAGCGCCATCGGCGTATTCAGATTGACATACACATACACCATCGCTGCCGCACACACGTAGAAGAGCAGGTACGGTTTCTTACGGCCAAAACGATCCGAGAGATAGCCGAAGACATAGATGCCTGCGATCATGCCGATGACCGTGACGACCATCCAGCCTGACATCGAGCTCGTGGAAAGGCCGTGCTCCTTCAAAAGGATCATCGGCAGCCAGACCATGATGCCGTAATAGCCGAAATTCTGCACACTCGTCATGATGGTGAGAGAAATCGTGGTCACCGTCTTCGATGAGCTGGAGAACAGATGCGCCAGCGGGAACTTGCTTGCTTCCGCGAGCTCTTCCTCTTCTTCCGCTGTCAGCGTCTCTCCAGCCGCTTTTCTTGCTTTCAGCTGCTTCTTCAGCTCCTTGCGCTTCAGCCACATCGGCGGTTCCTTCAGTCCATGACGCGCCCATGCCGCCAGCAGCGCCGGAACGACGCCCACGAGGAAGAGTCCTCTCCAGCCGTAATCCGGAAGAACGACCGCCGCCAGGACGGCTGCGAGTACAGCGCCCGCCTGCCAGCCCATCGCCACGCCCGCCGTAGCACGCGCACGCTTCGCTGCCGGCCAGGTCTCCGTGACGAGCGTCATACCGATCCCGTATTCCCCGCCAAGGCCGAGCCCTGCCAGGAAACGAAGGATATTGAGATGCATGACATTGTCCGCAAAAGCGCAGGCACCGGTGAAGATCGAGAAAATGATGATGGTCAGTGCAAAGGTATGCACACGGCCGAAGTAATCCGCAAAGACGCCGAAGAGATACCCGCCAAGAACCGTACCGATCAGCGTGTACGTCGCGATGAGGCCGCCTTCCCCGAGCGTCAGGCCAAACTCCGCAACGATCGCTGCCATGGCAAAGGACAGGATCAAAACGTCCAGCCCATCCATCGCATACCCGACGATCGAAGCCCACATGACCTTCCATCGTTCCTTCCGGGTGACGCCAGTTTCCTCAAATTCCAATTCTTCCAATGATTTTTCTGACATAATACCTCCCCTGTGTGTCTGCTCTTGTGCAGACAATAATCCTGAAAATCATATGGCGCGAAAGGCGCACAAAATTATCTAATTATATAATAGGGATATGTCTTTGAAAAGAGGGAAAAGGTTAATTTTATAAAAAATTGAGAATTTAAAGAGTTATTATGCTGAATCCAGCAATGGATCGAAGCTATTCATGGATGAGGATATCCAATACGGCTGAATGGCATCATTTACCGGAACAAAAAATGCGTGAAAAAGAGGAAAAGCCATCCCCCGAAGTGAGACGCCGATCCAATGCCCCCACTGATCGGCATCCGTCTCACAGCAAAAATACCTCCCTATGAGCGATTCACAGGGAGGCATTTTTTATTTTTTTGCCGCTTTCCGTTCCAACAGCGGATCGGTGTGGTTCACCACGTTGTCTTCCGTGATGGTGCATTTCACGACATCCTTCATGCCGGGGATCTCGTACATAACTTTCTGCATGATCTTCTCGATGATCGCGCGGAGGCCGCGGGCGCCGGTATTACGCTCGATCGCCTGGCGGGCGATGGCGTGGATGGCAGCGTCTTCGATGACGAGTTCTACGCCGTCCATGGCCAGCAGTTTCTTGTACTGCTTGACGAGGGCATTCTTCGGTTCGGTCAGGATTTTGACGAGGGCTTCTTCCTTCAGCGGGTGGAGGGCGACGATGACGGGGAGACGGCCGATGAATTCGGGGATGAGGCCGAATTTCAGGAGGTCTTCCGGCTGGACCTGCTGGAGGAGCTCGTCCATGTCTTTGTCTTCTGCTTTCTCGATATCGGCGCCGAAGCCCATGACGCTTTTGGTGAGACGGCTGTCGATGACCTTATCGAGGCCGGCGAAAGCACCGCCGCAGATGAAGAGGATGTTGCTGGTGTCGATCTGGATCATTTCCTGATTCGGATGCTTACGTCCGCCCTGCGGCGGCACGTTCGCCACGGTGCCTTCCAGGATCTTCAGAAGAGCCTGCTGGACGCCTTCACCGGAGACATCGCGGGTGATGGAGACGTTCTCGGTCTTCTTGGCAATCTTGTCGATCTCATCGATGTAGATGATGCCGCGCTGGGCTTTCTCGATGTCATAGTCAGCAGCCTGGATGAGGCGAAGGAGGATATTTTCCACATCATCTCCGACATAGCCGGCCTGTGTGAGGGTAGTGGCATCAGAAATCGCAAAAGGCACATCAAGGTAGCGGGCGAGGGTCTGGGCAAGGAGTGTCTTGCCGCTGCCGGTCGGCCCAAGCAGGATGATGTTGGATTTCTGCAGCTCTACGCCGTCATCTTCGCCTTTGAAAAAGAGACGTTTGTAGTGATTGTACACAGCGACGGCCAGCGCGATCTTCGCATTGTCCTGCTCGATGACGTACTGGTCGATGTATTCTTTGATCTCTTCCGGTGTCGGCACTTTGGTGTCAGCGGGTTCTTTGCCCTGCTTTTCTTTGTTTTTCCGCTCTTCCAGAAGAATGTTATGGCAGATGTCAATGCATTCACTGCAGATGTAGACGCCGGGTCCGGTGACCATGTTTTCGACTTCGTCGCTGGATCGGCCGCAGAAGCTGCAGATCTTCGGTTCTTTATCTTCTCCGTTCACGGTCTTTCTCCTTTATTTCTGTGTCACTTTCGCCAGCTCATTGCGGGTGAGGATGTGATCGATGAGACCATAGTCTTTCGCCATCTGGGCTGTCATGAAATTATCGCGTTCGGTGTCGTTTTTGATGGTTTCGAGGGACTGTCCGCTATGCTTGGCAAGGATGCCGTTCAGTTCTTCGCGCAGGCGGAGGATTTCTCTCGCATGGATCTCGATCTCGGTCGCCTGTCCCTGTACACCGCCCAGCGGCTGGTGGATCATGACATTCGCATGCGGAAGGGCGTAGCGTTTGCCTTTCGCACCGGCGGTCAGAAGGACGGCCGCCATGCTGGCGCAGGAGCCGATGCAGATGGTGGAGACGTCCGGACGGATATACTGCATCGTATCATAGATCGCAAGGCCGGCGGTCACGACGCCGCCGGGGCTGTTGATGTAGAGGTGGATATCTTTGGAAGGGTCTTCGGCTTCCAGGAAGAGAAGCTGTGCAATGATGACATTGGCCATATGGTCTTCAATCTGGCCGTCAAGGAATATGATGCGGTCCTTCAAAAGACGGGAATAAATATCATAGGAGCGCTCTCCGCGAGCGGTCTGTTCGACAACAATCGGTACATATGCCATGTGGTAACACCCTTTCTTTTGGTTGAATAATAGGTAGTGACTGGTAGCCAGGGATTAGGGATTAGGGATTGAAAGTGACTGGTGACTGGTGACTGGTGACTAAATACCACCTTCGGGCATCGCCGCCATCTATACTCTGCAGCGCTTAGATCCTTCGACTCAGTTCTCATATTTTCAGATAAGCTATAACATACGACGTTTTTCTCCGCTCAGGATGACGAAATGCGCCGCACCGGCACTTCTCACGCCCCACAGGCTCCCCCTATGTCAATTCATAAAATCGAGATCGGGGGCAAGCCTTTCCCCAATTTCCCCATATGTTCGAAAGAGACGCCGGTCACCCCGCGTCTCTTCCAATACACACTGCCGCAGCAGTACTCATTCAATTTTCTAAAGGATTATTCCTTTTCAGCAGCCATGATGGTGTCGATGATCTCAGCTTTTTTTGCTTTGGATTCGATGGCGATGCCTTTTTCCTGTGCGTAAGCCTTGAGATCCTTGACGGTCATAGCATTGAAGTCTTCTTCGGTCTTCGGAGCAGTTTCTTCTACAGCCGGAGCTTCCGCAGCTTCTGCTGCTTCTTTCTTGTCCGCTTCTGCCTTTTTAGCAGCACCGTAGATGAAAGCAGCTGCTTTCTTGCGAAGAACGGAGTTGATCAGCATGTTCACGCGGCCTTCTTCTTTGATGATCTTCATGACATCTTTCGGGTCAGCGTTGAACTGATGAGCCATGCTGTAGACTTCCATGGAGAGATCCTGGTTCGTTACATTGAGTTCTTCTTTTTCTGCGATGGTTTCGAGGACAAGGCCCTGACGAACCTGTTCTTCAGCGGTCTTTTCGTAGTTCTTGCGGAGCTGTTCTTCGGTCTGGCCGATGTTCTTCAGGTAGTCAGCGAGCTTCATGTCTCTGGATTCGAGGTTCATGGAGATTTCTTCGACGATTTCATCGATGCGCTGTTCGACCATTTCCTGCGGGATGTCGACTTTGGCATTGGCTACAGCCTGTGCTACGAGAGCTTCGTGGTAGGCTTCTTCTGCCTGCTGGATAGCCTGCAGCTGCATCTGCTGTTTGACAGAAGCCTTCAGGTCGTCCATCTTATCGAACTGGCTGATGGATTTTGCGAAAGCATCATCGAGGGCCGGGAGCTGTTTGCGTTTTACATCATTGATGTGAACTTTGAATTCTGCTTCTTTGCCTTTAAGAGCATCGACGAAGTAGGTTTCCGGGAAGGTGACCTTGACTTCTACATCATCGCCTGCTTTATGGCCTTCGAGCTGTTCTTCAAAGCCCGGGATGAAGCTCTGGGAGCCGATTTCCAGCGGATAGGTCTTGCCTTCGCCGCCTTCGAACGGTTTGCCGTCTACGAAGCCTTTGAAGTCGATGACAGCGTAGTCGCCTTTAGCGAGGATGGCGCCTTCTTCTGCCTTTTCGAGACGTGCGCTCTGTTCAGCTGCTTTTTTCATTTCAGCTTCGACCTGCGCATCGGAAATTTCCGGTTCTTCATGGGCTGCTTCAAGGCCTTTGTATTCGCCGAGTTCTACTTCCGGACGTTTAACAAAAGTAGCGGTGAACTTTGCACCTTCGGTTTCAGAGAAGAGATCTTCCTTCACATCTGCCTGGGTGATCGGGATGATTTTTTCCTGCTGCATAGCTTCGGTCAGTGCGCCATTGATGACGATGTCTTTCGCTTCAGCGACGACAGCTTTTTTGCCGAAATGCATTTCCAGGACTTTGCGGCTTGCCTTGCCTTTACGGAAACCCGGGATTCTGACCTGATTCGCAATGCGAGCTACAGCCTGCTTGAATCCTTTCTGTACAGCTTCTGCCGGCAGTTCAATGGCGAGAGATACCTTGTGCTGATCCAGTGCCTCTACTTTTACGTTCATAAAAATTATTCCTCCTTAAGTCGGTTTTTCCGACAATATTGAACCATTCTTTTATTTTTACAAAATACGCTAAATCGCAAGATATATTCTACCACACTTGTTTAGAAAATACAAATTTTACGTTTCCCTGATTGCTTTTCTCTATCTCTGACCGTATGATAGAGGAAATTGAATCGGGGTGCGGGGCTAGCCCGTGGGGCGGCTCGCCCCTTGATTGGGGATGAAAGCTCTGCTCGAATTAGGAATGAGGAATTAGGAATGATGGTGCGGCGCATAAAATTCAAAAGCGCCGCGGAGTTTCGATAACGCTTCGCGCGCATCGTCATTTCGAGCGTAGCCGAGGATCTTTATTGCAGAACACTTATCGCCTGATGTGAGGCGGCACCAAGACATCGTTTTTCCTCAGCGCATACACGCTGATTCCCGCAGTGCAAGAAAGATCCCTCGGCTGCGCTCGGGATGACGATGCCGGAGAAATCCCAGTCACAAATCACTTGTCACTCGAAGCTCCTAATCCCTAGTCACTAGTCACCAGTCACTAGTCACCAGTCACCCCCAATTAAAGGAGTATCCCATCTATGAAACTACTACTCGAATTATTTCTCATCTTTGCCAAGATGGGCGCTGTCACCTTTGGCGGCGGATACGCGATGCTGCCCATTCTCCAGCGTGAGATCGTAGAGAATAAGCACTGGGGCAGCGAGGAAGAGCTGATGGATTACTATGCCTTAGGGCAGGTCACGCCCGGCATGATCGCGGTGAATGTCGCGACCTTCATCGGCTGCAAGCTGAAAGGCTTCTGGGGCGGCGTCTTCGCGACGCTCGGCGTCATCACCCCATCCATGATCATCATCACGGTGATCGCGCTCTTTCTCACCCAGTTCGAAGAGAATCCCTATGTCATTCACGCCTTCGCCGGCATCCGTGCCTGTGTCTGCGTCCTCATCCTGGACGCCGTCGTGAAGCTCGGCAAGAAGTCGATCAAGGATAAGCGCACAGCCGCGATCTTCATCGGCATCCTTCTCATTGCCCTCTTCGCCCCCTTCTCGCCTGTCTTCTCTGTCGTCCTCGCCGGCATCGCAGGATACTATCTGATGCCGAGGAAAGCGAAGTAAGAAGTGGTGGATGCGGCGCACCATTCATAATGCGCCCCCAAGCCCCCTCACGATATCATGCAACTTATTTGGCATTTGTATAAAATTCTGCGGCGCTTAGGGAAACACCGATTCAATCGCTCTCAGATTTAATCAGCGTTTCCTTAGATCCTTCGACTCAGTTCTCATATTTTCAGATGAGCCATATTTTCTAACATACGACGTTTTTCTCCGCTCAGGGCGACGAGAGGCGCCGCACCTTCACTCCTCACTTCCAACTCCCCCTAATCACTAGTCACTAGTCACCAGTCCCTAGTACCAGTCACCCAAAGGAGCATCCATCATGATCTGGCTTTCTATGTTTTGGGAATTCTTCAAGACCGGGCTCTTCGCCGTCGGCGGAGGGCTCGCAACGCTTCCCTTTCTCTATGATATTTCTGCACGCACCGGATGGTTCAGCGCGGAAGACATCGCGAATATGATCGCGATCTCAGAGTCCACCCCGGGGCCTTTGGGTGTCAATATGGCGACCTACGCCGGTTTTCAGGCGCTTGGCATCCCGGGCGGCATCTTCACGACGCTCTCCCTCACAGCGCCCGCGCTCATCGTCATCACGATCATCTATGCGATGCTGACGCGCTTCCGCGAATCGGACGCCGTGAAGCGGATTTTCTACGGCCTGCGTCCTGCCTCCACCGCTCTCATCGCTGCCGCCGGTCTTGGCGTCGCGAAGGTGTCTCTCTTAGATACCGCGCTGTATGAAAAGAGCGGCTCGCTTCTCTCCCTCTTCCAGTGGCCGGCCATTCTCCTTGCCATTGCGATCTACTTCGGTCTTAAGAAATATAAAAAGCACCCTGTGCTCTATATCGCAATCAGCGCTGTCTGCGGCATTGCGTTCGGGCTGTAAAAAAGGATGCGCTGCGAAATGCAAAATCATTTCGCAGCGCATCCTTTTTTATCAGGCTCTCAATATCGACTTCAGGAAAGCCTTGGTTCGTTCGCTCTTCGGATAGTCGAAGACTTCTTCGCTCGTCCCTTCTTCCTCGACGCGGCCGTCGACCATGAAGAGGATCTTATCGGAGACAGACTTGGCGAAAGCCATTTCATGCGTCACGATCGCCATGGTCATATTCTCATCCGCCAGCTGCTGGATGGTCTTCAGGACTTCGCCCGTGAGCTCCGGATCGAGCGCGGAGGTCGGTTCATCGAAGAGCATGATCTCCGGACTCATCGCAAGCGCCCGCGCGATGGCGACACGCTGCTTCTGTCCGCCGGAAAGGCTGCCGGGGTACATGTCTTTTTTATTGAGCAGGCCGACCTTGCTTAAAAGATCTTCCGCGATCGGCTGGATTTCTTCCTTCTTCATGCCTTTCACGTAGATGGGGGCAGCCATGATGTTATCCAGCACGGTCATGTGCGGGAAAAGGTTGAAAGACTGAAAGACCATGCCCATCTTGGCAAGGATCTCCTTCGTTCTGGCTTCGCTCGCGTAGGTGACCTTGCCGTCTTTGTCCTCGGCAAGAAATTCTCCATCGACTGCGATCGAGCCGCCCTGGATGGTCTCCAGATGGTTCAGGCAGCGCAAAAGCGTACTCTTGCCGGCCCCTGAAGGCCCGATGATGGAGATGACTTCGCCCTTTTCCAGTGTCATGTCGACGCCGTGAAGGATGGTGAGCTTGCCGAAATCCTTCCGGATGTTTTTCATTTCAATAAAACTCATGTCCGTCCTCCTTATTCTTCATATACGGCATAGCGTTTTTCCACATACGTCAGGATCTTCGTCAGGATCGCGGTGCATACGAGGTAGAAAACAGCTGCCACAAGGAACGGCATGGTATCGAAGTCACGCTGCACGAAGGCGCGGGTGACGCGCATGAGGTCATTCATCGCCAGGATGTAGACAAGCGAGGTATCCTTCAGAAGGGTGATCGTTTCATTGCCGAGCGGCGGGATGACGCGCTTCACGACCTGCGGCAGCACGATGTGCCACATGGTCTGCCGATAGGTGAAGCCCAAGACCTTCGCGCCTTCATACTGCCCTTTCGGAATGGACTGTATGCCGCCTCTGAAAATTTCTGCAAAGTAAGCCGCATAGTTCGCCACGAAGGCAAGGATCGCCGCCGGGAAATCACTGATCTGTACATTCAACATGAGCGGCAGCCCGTAGTAGATGAACATGATCTGCAGCATGAGCGGCGTGCCGCGCATGACGTAAATATAGATCTCCGCGAGCTTTCGGAAAACAGCGACTTTGGAAATACGAACCAGTGCCAGCAGGATACCGATCGGCAGCGAGAGCACGATGGTGATCAGAAAGATCTGCGCCGATACGCCCAGCCCAGCAAACATATTCGGCAAGATGCGAAGAATGTAATCCATAAAATACTCCTTATAAAACCAGTGTCATATAGAATTATCATACACTGATTTCACCCTTTTAGCAAGCTAGAGAAATGAAATGGACACGAAGCGGACATGAGGAAATGAGGCGGGTTCATGGTTAGCCCATTGGGCGTGCCGTCCTTTGATTTCGTGCGAAAGAGGTTCAGCCGGTTCTGTGGGTTCTACTGGTTCAAAGGGGTCGGTGCGGCGCATAAAAATCAGAAGCGCCGCGAGTTTTAGAAAACAGCAGGGATTAGGAGTTACTGGTGACTGAGTTTGCGATTTAGGATTTTCCCACCAGCTGAGCAGGACCTTGAAGAAGGGCCGCGCCAAAGGCGCAGGATAGAGTGCCCCGCAGGGGCACAACTCACTTGGTGATCAGCATACCACCTGTCTCAAACATTTTCCTTGCTATCCCACATGGTCTGCTATCCATTCTGCAAAATTCTGCCTCTTCGAGGCAGTCTATCCCTGGCCTTCGGCCTGCCCCTTCTTCAAGGGGCGACGCGTTTCACCTTATTTCAACAATTCGCGGCGCTTTTGATCTTTATGCCCCATTGAATCTTCTGTACCTTCGCCCCCGTTGCCTCTCTTCTTCCAATCAAAAAGCTCCTTCTTTTGTGAAGGAGCTTTTCAAACATTATCCTAAGGAAACGCAGATTAAATCGCAGAGTCAGATTCTACAAAAATTTTTATGCATAGCTTCGTCATAGCCTTTCTTAAATAGCTCGCTATTCGCGTCAGGTTATTCCTCGCTATGCATAAAAAATTAAGAGTATAATCTGATAACGATTTAATCCGTGTTTCCCTAAAATTATTTCAGCACGACATCCTTGCCGAACCACTTTTCAGAGATCTTCTTGGCTTCGCCGCTGGCTACGACTTTGGCGATGCCGTCATTCAGGAGATTGACGAGAGCCTGATTGTCCTTCTTGATCCCGATGGAGAAGGTATCCTTGGAGACGACACCATCAAGTTCTCTGAACTGTCCCGGTTTCTTGGTCATGTAGTATTCGATGAGGACAGAGTCAGCGAGGACGGCATCGCAGCGGCCGGACTCAAGATCCATGAAGCAGGCCGTGAGATCCGGGTATGCTTTGATTTCAGAGAAAGACTTCTTGAAGTTTTCATCACGGTTCAGAGCCGTTTCTGCCGTGGAGGCTTCCTGAATGGAAATCTTCTTGCCCTTCAGGTCTTCCGGCGTCTTGACAGCGCTGTCATTCAGTACCGCATAGACCTGAATATTATCCATGTACGGCTTCGTGAAGGCGAGCTTCTTGGTACGCTCCGGCGTCATGGTGAAGCCATTCCAGATGCAGTCGATACGGCCAGAATTCAGCTCCGTTTCCTTGGAAGCCCAGTCGATCGGCTTGAATTCGATCGGCACGCCGATTTCTTTCGATACTGCCTCTGCCATATCGATATCAAAGCCGACAATCTTGCCGTTGTCATCACGGAAGCCCATCGGAGCAAAGGTATCATCCAAACCGGCTACGATCTTCGCCGGTTTGCCGGATGCGGCCTTCGCCGCGCTCGAAGCCGCCTTGTCTCCCCCGCCGCATCCAGCGAGCATTCCACAAGCACCCAGAGCCAGCATTCCGGCAATCATCAGTTTTTTCATTTTCATGATCATCTCTCCTGTTCCCATTTTCGAAATCTTCATCTCTTTATCTCAGTAAAGGATCGGTATGCACATATCTTATCCCATAGAAATCCTTTTGTCAAGTAAAGAAGTGAAATATTATGAAAAGGGATTCGTGACTAGTGACTGGTGAACAGGGACTAGGGATTAGTAGCTAGGGATTAGTAGCTAGGGATTAGTAGCTAGGGATTAGGAGCATGCGATGTTTGAAATAGTGCAATTGATGCGCTGACCGTTCTGCAAGAAAGATCTCTCGCCAACGCTTCTGGTGCCGACAGCGCGAAGCGCTATCAAAATTCTGCGGCGCTTCTTTTTTCTGCGTCGCACCACCATTTCGCATTTCTCATTTCTAATTTCTCATTCAAGCGAAGCTTTCATCCGCAATCAAGAGGCAGCACGCCCAACGGGCTAACCCGTCTATGCTATAATAGGAATCGGAAAGATGAGGTGTACACCATGACCAATCCTATCACATTCAATGTATCCATCGGCAGCGAGAAGCCTCATTCCGGCACACAAAAAGTCTGCCCTTTCTGCCATCCTGAAAATCTCACGCACATTCTTGACCAGAGAGGCGATATCATCTGGCTCATGAACAAGTATCCCGTCTTCGAGAAGACCCTCCCCACCGTCATCGTGGAGACAGCCGACCACGACGGCGAGCTCAGCAGCTATGCGCCCGAGAAGCTCCACGAGGTGATCGCCTTCGGACTTGCCAAGTGGAAGGAAATGGAAAGTGACAAGCGTTTCCGCTCTGTCATCTACTTCCGCAACTTCGGCCCCACCTCCGGCGGCTCGCAGCGCCACCCGCACTCGCAGATCATCGGGCTTGAAGAGTACGACTACCGCGACAATCTGCAGGGCGAGAATTTCTTGGGCGAGGTGATCTATGAAAATGACGACTGCTACGCCTCGCTCGCAGAGTACCCTCTAAGCGGCGTCGGCGAGCTGAACGTGACCTTGAAAAGAGATGGAGCGAGTGACGGCTTTGCAGACACCATACAGACCCTCGCGCGCTACGTCCTCTCCGACTTCCCTATCCGTTGCTCGAGCTACAACATTTTCTTTTATCATCTGAGAAATCAGATCCACGCCAAGATCTTCCCCCGCTTCACGGCAAGCCCTCTTTATATGGGCTACCGCATCACGAATGTGATGGACGAGAAGAGCAAGAAACGGATCATCGAGACATTGCAATCAGAAAAGTATTTTGGATAAAAAAGGTTGTGGGTTCAAGGTTCAGGGTTGTGGTGGCGGCTTCGCCGCGAATATATATGAGGCGATGCCCGAAAGTAGTATTCAAGTCACCAGTCACTCGCGTCTCTTAATCCCCAGTCACTTATCCTTGCTTTCACACATCCTTCATTTGTCGGTCTGCAAGGAAGATTTCTCGCTTCGCTCGAAATGACGATACGAGAGTTTGATATCCCCCAGTCCCTAGTCACCAGTCCCTAATCCCCAAACGAGGTTACTCTATGAAACTATATGCCTTCAGTGATTTCCATCTCTCCGGAGATCCGCCAACGAAGCCCATGGATATATTCGGAGAGAACTGGAAGAACCACCGCGAGAAGATCGTGAATGCATGGAAGGAGACGATCCGCGAAGATGATGCCGTCATCATGGCGGGCGACCTCTCTTGGGCGATGAGCATGGAGAGCGCCATCTCCGACCTCACCATGCTTGGCACGCTCCCGGGGCGCAAGATCATCGTCCGCGGCAACCACGACTTCTGGTGGTCCACGGTCACGAAGATGACCGCCATGACACATGGCGCCTTCGAATTCATTCACAACTCCGCCATTCAGGTCGGAAATGTAGCCCTCGCCGGTACGCGCGGATGGATTTCCGAGACATCAAAAACATATAAAGAAGACACCGACAAGTCCATCATCCTGCGAGAAGAAGGGCGCATGGAGCGCTCGCTCGCCCTTGCAAAGCAGATGAAGGCAGACAGGATCATCGCGATCCTGCACTACCCGCCCTTCGACGAGATGCGGCGGCCTTCGCACATGATGGAAATCATAGCCGAAAGCGGCGCAGACCTCTGCCTCTACGGCCACATCCACGGCGCGCCGAATTTCAAAAATCTGCCAGATTCCCTCTTAGGCGTCCCGCTCCGCCTGACGAGCTCGGACTATCTGGACTTCAAGCCATACTTCATCTGTGATCTGGAGGCGCCTCATGCATAGACTTGCCGAAAGCAAACTCCTCGCCGGCTTCATCTACGGCGACCCGCACATGCAGGAATACATCTACCTTCCCGGCAGCGAACTGGATGCCGCTTCCCCCATGCTCGTCTACGAGACAGGGAAAGAGCGGCGCGACGTCGACATGCAGGAAGCCCTCTCCCTCGTCGAGAAACGAAGCCTCAAGCCCTGCAGCCACCCCGTCTTCGGGAAGAATACGATGGGATGACGGTTGAAGGGTTCAGGGTTCAGGCTTCAGGGGCGATACGAGAGAGCCTGCTGTCTCCCAGTCTCCCAGTCACCAGTCCCTAATCCCCAGTCACCCCAAATAAAAAACTCACGACAAACGCCGTGAGTTTTTTCATTTCCCATAAATCAGACGAGCGCCATCACTGCCATGTGACGACCTGTTTTTCCGCCGGATTTCCGATACGAGTAGAAGAGATCATCATGACAGTAGGTACAAAGCCCGCAGTCTTCGATGTGGCCGGCCGGTATGCCCGCCTTTTCGAGGAGGCGGCGGTTCGCATTGTGCAGATCGAAGAGGTACTTCCCATTGGCTTTTTTGATCGAAAGACGCGAGATTTCCTTCTCGTTGAAAAGCTTATAGAATTCCTCTACCACTTCTTCGCCCACCTCGAAACACTCGAGTCCGATCGCCGGACCGATCGCGCACAGGATATCCTCCCGCTTTGAGCCGTAGTTCTTCTCCATCTTCGCCACCGTGAGCGCGGCGATATTGCCCGCTGTCCCCCGCCAGCCTCCATGAGACAGGGCGATCGCCCGCTTCACCGGGTCGTAGAAAAAGAGCGGCGTGCAGTCAGCATAATTCATCGTGATCGGGATATTCTTCTCATCCGTCATGAAGCCATCGCAGGCAGGGATCGCCGTCTCCATCGTGAGCGCGCCGCGTCCGGCATCCTTCTTCGTCACCTTGTAAATGTAGGTGCCATGCACCTGATTTCCCGAGACGAGGCGCGAAGCGGAAAGTCCCAGCGCCTCGAAATAGCGGCGGCGGTTCTCGCGGACTGCATCCGCATCGTCGCCCGTGTGGAAGCCCATATTGAGAGAGGAAAATGGCGGCTCACTCGCCCCGCCTATGCGGCATGACACAGCCGCCACGACGCCCTGTCCCTGATAACAGTCGAATGTCATGTAAAGAATCCCGCCTGCGGAAATCAATTTCATAAGCCCAAAGCCACCTTTCGATGCGAATAAAAAGGAAAACATTTCTTCTTATTATAGCATAATAAAAAGGGGCAGGGGATGAGAGGGAAAGGGTTCTATGTTCAAAGTGACCAGGGAAACACTGATTCAATCGACATACAAATGCAGCCAGAATTAGCGTCGTAGCAACTTGCTTCCCCTTCGGGGAGCTCCACCGATGGGGAGCCAAGACATTCCAGCACTTCTCACGAAGTCCGGAAGTGGGGGCCGCGGCGAAGGATCTCGCCGCTCCACCATTCCTCACTCCTCATTTTCCCCATCCACGCCCTCATATCCTCCGGCACGGGGGCGGTGAATTTCATTTCCTTTCCCGTCACCGGATGAGCGAAACGGACGGTGTAGGCGTGAAGTGCCTGCCGCGCCATGCGGTCCAAAGGCCCGCCGTAGAGGTCATCACCTAAGAGCGGATGCCCAAGGCTTGCAAAATGCACGCGGATCTGGTGCGTGCGCCCCGTCAGGAGATGGATCTTCAACAGCGAATACCCTTCATACTCGCCGAGCACCTCATAGTCCGTGATAGCACGCTTGCCGTCTTCCCTGACCATCCACTCGACGATCGAACCGTCCCTGCGTCCGATGGGGCGATCGATGCGCCCTGCCCTCTCGTCCATATGTCCGGAAACGAGAGCGAGATACTCGCGGTAAATCTGATCATGGCTCTTGGAGAGGTCATACTGCCCCTTCGCCGACTTCGCCACCACGACGAGCCCTGTCGTATTGCGGTCAAGACGGTAAATGGGATGAATGCCCGCCTCGATGCGCCGCTGCGCATAGTAGCCTGCGACCGCATTCACCAGCGTATCATGCGCGCCGCGCGCCGTCGGATGGATGATCATGCCCGGCCCCTTATTCACGATGAGGAGCGCGTCGTCTTCATAGACGATAGAAATCGGGATATCCGATGGAACGATATCATTCTCCTCACTCCACGTGAGCACGATGCGATCGCCCTTGGCGACCTTCCTGCGCGCATTGTGTACCTCCTCGCCATTCACCGTCACGCGCCCATTCCACTTGATCCGCTTCCACAATCCGCCGGACAAATGCAGCGCCTTCACCGCGTCCTTCACCATCCGCCCTGCCTGCGCCTCCGATACTATGAGTTCCAGTTGCAAAATTCAGTCCCCTTTCGATTGACTTTCATTGGTTGTCATTATTATAAAGGGTTCAGGGTTCAGGGTTCAAGGTTCAGGGTTAGCCCGCGGGGCGTGCCGTCCATGGATTGCGGGTGAAAGCTTCGTTTGAATTAGAAATGAGAAATTAGAAATGAGAAATGGTGGTGCGACGCATAAAACTATAGAAGCGCCGCAGAATTTTGATAGCGCTTCGCGTCATCGTCATTTCGAGCGTAGCCCTTAATCTTTATTGCAGAACGCTCATCACCTGATGTGAGACAGCACCAGGACATCATTTTCCCTCGGCGCATACACGCTGATTCCCGCAGTGCAGTAAAGATCGAGGGCTGCGCTCGGGATGACGATGCCAGAGAATCCCAGTCACTAGTCACCAGTCACTAGTCACCAATCCCTAATCCCTAGCTACTCACCCTTGCTTTCAAACGGAATCAAAAGGCGACCCGCTCCGCGGGCTAACCCCGCCCCCATCAACCTAAGCCCTTTATCTATGCTATAATAGTGAAGACACATTTTCCCCATTTGGAGGCAATCATGAAAATCACTGTAGACGATCAGTTATTCGATACCATCCCCGGCCTGTGCATCGGCGTCGTCGCCCTGCGCGCCGCTGACAACCGCGATGTGAATCTGGAAGCAGAAGCCTTCCGCCGCCGCTGCTGTACCGAGGCGAACCTGCTCCTCAAGATGAATCCCCACATCGCCGACGCAGAGATCGAGCGCTACCAGAAGGTCCTCGAAAAGCTCTCCATCGCTGGCGAGTCCGGTCTGGCAAAAACCTTTGCGGAATACAAGAAAGATCTGGGGCTCTTTGAACAAGAAGAGGCAAAAGAGACCTCCATGGAAATCCTTCCTGCCCCCAAAACGGCGACACTGGATGAACTCGCCGGCTCCGATGTGCTGCCACGCCGGAATCCGATCCTCGACATGGTGCGCGCCGGCATGCTGAAATTCCACGTCGACATTCACGCCTACGACATGGGCGACCGCAGCCGGACGCTCTCCATCCGGAAAACAGAGGATGATGTCACCGTTTCTCTGGGAGACGACCTCTGCACCACCGGCTGGCTCGCAGAAGACCAAAAGGCGGGGCAGATCACCCCGGCGACCGAAGACGTCCTCATTCTCATCACCGGATTTGCGCCGAACAGAAAGAAAGTCGCCGCCGCCAGAAATGAACTCGCCCGCCGCGTCAAATCCGCCTTCGACCGCGCAGTAGAAGTCGGCTGGATCGAAGAAGCGCCGCATACCTTCGAGACAGATATTTGATGGTGACTAGTGATCGAGGGCGCTCTCGATCATTCATCTTTCATACCATAGTCACCCTATCCGGCTCGCTCCGCTCGCCACCTTCCCCTAGAGGGGAAGGCTAAACCGGGGAAGCGGTACTCTCGTATCGCCATTATTTATGCTCCGCGGCGCTTCCCTGTGATGATGCGCCGCACTACCCCCGTTGAACCCTCTGAACCTGTTGAACCCGCCGAACCTCTTTCGCACGTAATTAAAGAGCGCCCCGCCCCACGGGCCAACCCTGAACCCCAAATCATCATGAACTACGTTGCTATCGATTTTGAAACCGCCTACTGGGGACCGGCGAATGCCTGCTCACTCGGCATCGTCACCAGCAATGGCAGAACCATCACGAGCGAATGGTACCACCTCATCCGCCCGTTTTATATGAAATTCGACGCAGACTGCCAGAAAGTGCACGGCATCATGGCGGAAGACGTCGAGAACGCGCCGACCTTCCAAGACATCTTTGAAGAAATCTGCTCCCGCCTCGAAGGGCAGATCGTCTTCGCACATAATGCCCGCTTCGACATGGGTGTCCTCGCCTCGTCGATCGCCACCTACGACCTCCCTGACCTGCACTTCACCTACGCTGACACCGTCCCGCTCTCCGTCAAACTCTGGCCGGATATGGAAAACCACAAACTGAATACCGTCGCTGAAACGCTCGGCTTTGATTTCCATCACCACCACGCCTTAGACGATGCCCGCGCCTGCGAATACATCGTGCGCGCGGCTCTGACTGAGAAATCCCTTTCTTCTCCGAAAGAGCTTCTGAAAGAAACAGGAGAGCCCCTCCGCACCTTCTCCATCGATCGGGCGAAGAAGAAATTGATCTTTAAGTGATGGGGACTACTGACTGGTGACTGGTGGCTGGTGGCTGGTGACTTAAATACTACTTTCGGGCATCGCCAGTATTTATACTCCGCGGCGCTTCCATATTTTTATGCGCCGCACCACCATTTCGCATTTCTCATTTCTAATTTCTCATTCATGCGAGGCTTTCATCCACAATCCATGGGCACCCCGCCCACGGGCTAACCCTGAGCCCTAATCCCTAGTCACTTTTATTCGAACCGAGGTCCCTATGCCCCACTACACCACCCTTCTTTTCGATCTGGACGGCACGATTTCCGAGTCCGCTCCGGGCATCCTTCGCTCCGTCAGGTACGGTCTTGACGCAGTCGGCATCCATGAGACAGATGAGAAAAGGCTCCGTACCTTTATCGGGCCACCGCTCAATACACAGATGAAAAAGCTCTACGGCATGAAGGATGATGACATCGTCACCGCCATCACAAAATTCAGAGAGCTGTATGAAGAAAGAGGTGCGCTCTTCGACTGCGCGCCCTATGCCGGCATCGGGGAGCTTCTCTCTCTCGCGAAAGCCGCCGGCTATGTGCTTGCCGTCTCTTCGAGCAAGCCGGAGCCTTTTGTGAAACGGATCATTGAAAATTTCGGCTTCACGTCCTACTTCGATGTCATCTGCGGCAGCGATCCCGATGATGAGCTGAACCAGAATGCGACCATGAGCCAGAAGGCGCGCATCATCGTAAAGACGCTCTCCCTTCTTCGCAAAAAAGGCTATGACGCAGCGCGTCTTGCGAAGGAAACCGTCATGATCGGTGATACCGGCTATGACGTAGACGGCGCGCATGACAACCATCTCCCCTGCATCGCCGTCTCCTTCGGCTACAGCAGCCGCGAAGAGCTCGCCGCCCACGGCGCAGACGCGATCGTGGATACGGTGGGAGAGCTGCAAGAGCTGCTTGGGCTGGGGACTAGTGACTAGTGACTAGTGACTAGTGACTAGTGACAGGGGACTGGGGACTCCAACACTTTTCCCGTTCTGCTCCACTCTCTTTCATCCCGCGAGTGCCCTATCCGCCTCGCTCTGCTCGCCACCTTCCCCTAGAGGGGAAGGCTTATCCATTCGCGGCGAAGCCGCCAGCACCATTTCTCATGCAAAAAGAGCCATGAACAAAACTGTTCATGGCTCTTTCATTTGCACGCCAGCTGGGATGATCCCTAGCCCCTAGTATTGCGTTTTCTAAATAACTGGCATGTAAGGCAACTTCCGAATCAAGTGAGGAATTAGGAGTGAAGGTACGGCGCATAAAATGAGGAAGCGCCGCGGAGTTTTATATAAATGATGGACAAACGGTTTTATCTATGAGAGGGGTATCGGGGTACTATATGAATGGCGTGCCCCTTTCAGCACTTCTCACTAAGTCCAGAAGTTAACAAATCCCTAGTCCCTAGTCACCAGTCACTAGCCCCTATTTACTCTTCTGCAGGATCTCCTTCAGATACTCATTCTTTTCCTTTTTCTCATCCACATTATCGAGGAGGAGGTCGACATAGCGGGAGAGTGTCGAGTCGTCGGTGTATCCCTGAATGAAGGAATTTCCCTTATTGCTTTCGAGGATGATGGGAAATTCGACGGCTGCGAAGATCTGCATGGCTTTGAGCTCGAGGTCTTTTTCATCGGTATAGCCGGTGACCTCTGCGACGTTCCTGATGACTTTCTCCCAGCACTGGCTATGGAGAAGGGAGAGGTAGATGAAGTAGGTATCCTTCGCGTCCTCGCTCGAAGGATTCGAGATGGAGCGGAAGAGGGCGGGGTGTTCCCGAGCAAGGTGGAAGTAGGCGATGATGTATTTCTTCAGCCTTTCGCTCGCCGTCAGGCGGTTGTCATCGAGGTAGGAGACGATATTTTCCAGATTGCCCATCATGTACTCGAGCGCCGCACCGATGAGCTCTTCCTTGGAGCCGAAGTAGTAGCGCACGGAAGCGATATTGACGCCGGCCGCCTTGGCGATGGAGCGGACGGTGGCTTTTTTGAAGCCCTGCTGCTGCAGGATGTGAACCGTAGTCTCGATCATCTTTTCACGGACGCGCTCGCCTTTGCCGGTCAATTTTCTCATCATAGTGTGGTTCCCTTTCTAAGGTTCATGGTTTTCTGAATGAAAGACATTTCTTTCGGTGCTTTCGTCTTTTCTGTGAGAGCATTCATCATCAGTTTCAGACGGTTTTCCTGATTCACTTCGCTCGCGCTGGCGTCGCAGTCAAGAGCGAGGAAGACGGCCTCCGGATAGGCCGCGTGCAGCTTGTGCACCATGCCTTCGCCGGTGATGTGATTCGGCAGGCAGGCGAAGGGCTGCAGGCAGACGACGCCGCGGCATTCATGATAGAGAAGGTCGATCATGTCAGCCGTTAAGAACCAGCCTTCGCCCGCGCGGTTGCCGAGCGAAAGGTACTGGGAGGCGCGCTTGGCCATCTTCTCGATGCTGGTGATCTCATGGAAACGCTGCGATTTCTTCACTGCTTTTTCGAGCGGCTTCCGATACCATTCGAAGAGGTAGCGGGAGAAGGTATCCTTCAGGTCTTCCTTCATGGTGCCGTCCATGTATTTCCTCTGGAAACGGCTGTCGAGCGAGCCATAGAGGAAGAAATCGAGCATGCCGCTCGCCTCGGCTTCGCCGCCATTCGCTTCGATGGTACGGACGATGTCGTTGCTGGCGATGGGACTGAACTTGACGTAGATCTCCCCGACGATGCCGATGCGCGGACGGCGCGGCAGGTCGGAAAGCGGCAGGCGGTCGAAGTCCTGGATGATGCCTGCGATATTCTTTTTATACGATGCGTAGGACTCGCCGGAAAGGATGGCTTCGATGCAGCGCTTCTGCCAGCTGCGGCAGAGTGTCTCGGCGCTGCCGGGCACTTTCTCATAGGGGCGTGTGCGGTAGAGGCACTGCTGCAGGGCATCACCGTAGATGACAGCCTGAATCATGCGCCGTCCCATCGAAAGAGAGAAATGGAAGCCGGGCTGGGGCTCGAAGCCATGGGTATTGAGAGAAAGTACGGGGATTTCCGAAAGCCCCGCTTCGTCCAGTGCTTTGTGCAGGAATCCGATATAGTTCGAAGCACGGCACATGCCGCCCGTCTGGGACAGCATGACCGCCGTTTTGGAAAGATCATATTTCCCCGATGTAAGGGTACGCATGAGAGAGCCGATGGTGATGATCGCCGGATAGCAGGCATCATTATTCACACAGGCGAGCCCCTTGTCGATATCCTCATGGATCGGCGGAATGATCTCGATGTGGTAGCCTTCCCGCTGGACTGCGGCTTCGATGAGTGGGAAATGAAGGGGCGACATTTCCGGCGCCAGGATGGTGTAGTCCTTATCGCGCTTCATCGCTTCCGTGAAGACCGCCTTCGGATACTCGATCGGCTTCGCGCTTCCCGTCTCTTCGCCGCGCTCCTCGATGGCTGCCTTGAGCGAACGCAGACGGATGCGTACAGCACCCAGATTCAAACTCTGGTCGATCTTGAGACAGGTATAGAGGCGGCCGCGCTGGTGCATGATTTCCTGCACCTGATCCGTCACGACCGCATCCAGCCCGCAACCGAAGGAATTCAGCTCGACGAGCTCCAGATGCGGATGGCGCGTCACATAGTCTGCCGCACGGTACAGGCGGCTGTGCCATGTCCACTGGTTCATGACGCGGAGATTCGGATATTCACCGCCGACCATCGCGATGCCGTCTTCCGAAAGCACCGCCATGCCGAGCTGGTTGATGAGATCCGGGATCGAGTGATTCACCGCCGGATCCACATGATAGGGGCGGCCGGCGAGCACGATGCCGATCTCATGCTTCTCCCTGATTTCCGCCAGCACCCGCTTCGTCTCAGTGAGCAATCTCCCCTTGTACTCGCGCTCCGCCGCTTCGCCCGCATAGATCGCGCTCTGCAGCTCGGACGAAGAGATGCCCATCGGCGCAAAGACCTTCTTCAGCTGCTTCAAGAGAGGCTTTTGCGCATGCAGCGGCAGGAAGGGATGCAGCAGCTTCACCTTGTACTTTCCAAGGACCTCATCCATATTGGCTTCGATATTCTCCGGATACGATGCAACCATCGGACAGTGGTAGCTGTTCGTGCTGCCCTCATCCGGCCCCTTGTCGATGCAGGGATACCAGATGAAATCCGGATGGTGCTTCGCGAGATCCGCCACATGCGTGTGTGCGAGCTTCGCCGGGAAGCACTCGGAGTACGAAGGGATCGTCTCCATCGCTTCTGTAGAAATATCGCGGATCTGCTCTGAAGACGTCAGGACGCGGTAGCCCAGACGCCCGAAGAAGGCGTGCCAGAAGGGGAAGTCCTCATACATATTGAGCACGCGCGGGATGCCAACCGTGCCGCGCTTCGCATCCTTCGGCGAAAGCGGGCGGCGATGCCAGATGACATCCTCCTTCCAGCGATACATATTCGGCAGCGATGAGTGCGGCGCGCTCTTGCCCGTCAGCATGAGGGAAGCCCCGCGCTCACACCGGTTCCCCGAGACGAAGGCGCGACCGTCATTGAATCGCGTCAGCGTGATCATGCAATGATTGCCGCAGCCCGGGCAGCGCTTCATTTCATTCGTATACGACAGCACCTTCAATTTCTCCGGTGTCACAAGCGTGGACACATGCCCCGTCGGACAGGTATCCCGCGTGATGAGCGCCATGCCATACGCCCCCATCAGCCCCGCCACATCCGGGCGGATGACCTCTCTGCCGAGGAGCAGCTCCAGCGCACGAAGCACCGCATCATTGTAGAAAGTCCCGCCCTGCACCACGACCCGGTCACCCAGATCCGACGCCTTCTTCAGGCGGATGACCTTGTAAAGTGCATTCTTGATGACCGAATAGGAAAGGCCGGCAGAAATATCTGCGACCGAGACGCCATTCTTCTGCGCCTCCCGCACACGGGAATTCATGAAGACCGTGCAGCGCGACCCGAGATCCACCGGATGCTTGGCCGAGAGAGCGATCTTGGCGAAATGTCCGATATCCATCCCCAGCGACTGGGCAAAGGTATCAAGGAATGACCCGCAGCCTGACGAGCAGGCCTCATTGAGCAGAATATCATCCACCGCGCCATCCTTGATGCGGCAGCACTTCATATCCTGCCCTCCGATATCCAGGATCGTCGTGACATCGGGGAGGAAATGCTTCGCACCGCGATAGTGCGCCATCGTCTCCACTTCTCCGATATCCGTCTCCAGTGCCCGCTTGATGAGCTCCTCGCCGTAGCCCGTCACACCCGCTCCGGCGATCGTCACGCCCTCCGGTAGCTTGGCATACAGATCCTCCAAGATCCGGCGCGCCCCCGCCAGCGGCGTCCCCTGATTTCCTCCATAGTACTCATAGAGGATGCGATCCTCCTCGTCGAGCAGCACCGCCTTGATCGTCGTCGACCCCGCATCGATGCCGAGCCAGACAGAGCCCTTCGCCGCAGAAATATCGCCCCGCGGCACGCGAAAATGACTGTGCCGCTCCTTGAATGCCTCGTAGTCCGCCTCTCCCTCAAAAAGCGGGGGAAGCGTCTTCGATGTGCCAAGGCGGACATCCTTCTCCTCTTCCATGCGAGAGAGCCAGCTGTCAAGATCCATCGGCTTGTCATGCATCGCAGACAGCGCCGCCCCGATCGCCACATAGAGCTCCCCGTGACGAGGGACGATCATATCCTCATCTGCGATGTGAAGCGTCTCCTGAAAGCGCTTGCGAAGCATCGGCTGATACGTCAAAGGACCGCCTAAGAATGCCACCTTCCCATGGATCGGGCGGCCGCAGGTCAGCCCCGAGATCGTCTGGTTCACCACCGACTGAAAGACGGAGAGCGCGATATCCTCATTCGACGTTCCTTCATTCAAAAGCGCCTGAATATCCGTCTTCGCAAAGACCCCGCAGCGGGATGCGATCGGATAGATCCGCTCCGCCTTCTCTGCGAGCCTTCCCATCCCGGCTGCATCCACTGAGAGGAGAGACGCCATGCGGTCGATGAAGGCCCCCGTCCCACCGGCGCACGCGCCATTCATGCGCTGGTCCACGCCATTTTGAAGATACGTGATCTTCTCATCCTCTCCCCCGAGCTCGATGATGACATCCGTCTCCGGGTGGAACGTCTGCACCGCCTTCGTCTCCGCCAAGATCTCCTGACAGAAAGGAAGCCCCATCACCTTCGCAAGTCCCATACCGCCCGAGCCGGAGATCGAAGCCGTGATGCGATAGCCCGAGAACTTCTCCTTGAGCTCATGCAAAAGTACCATCGCCATATGGCGGATATCCGACATATGGCGCTCATACCTGCCAAATAAAAGTTTCATGTAAGGCGACAAAGCCGCCACTTTGACCGTTGTGGATCCCACATCGATGCCGACATGAATGACCGGTTTCATGAAACGACCTCCCAACTGTATACGTCTTATATTATAACACGCATATTCATACATTGTATAATTTCTAATCCCATTTTAGCACAATAAAGCATAGAACACAATGGAAAAAGAGGGGAGGTTGTCGGGTTCAGGGTTCGGGGTTCGCCCGTGGGGTGGGTCGTCCCTTGATTACGCTTGAAAGCCTCTCGCTTGCTCTAGTTAGAAGTGAGGAGTGGTGGTGCGGCGCATAAAAATCAGAAGCGCCGCGGAGTGTAAATAATGACGATGCCCGAAGGCGGTATTCAAGTCACCAGTCACTAGTCCCTAATCCCTAATCCCTAGCCACTCATCCCTGCTTTCAAACTTCAGGGTTAGCCCCGGGACGTGCAGTCCCTTGATTGCGTTTGAAAGAGGTTCAGCGGGTTCTGTAGGTCCTACGGGTAGGGCGGAGAAGGTGCGGCGCTTCGTCGTCATTTTGAGCGTAGCCGAGAAATCTTTCTTGCAGAACGCTCATCACCTGATGTGAGACAGCGCCAGGACATCGTTTTCCCTTGGTGCATACACGCTGATTCTCGCAGTGCAGTAAAGATCGAGGGCTGCGCTCGGGATGACGATACGGGAGAGACCGCAGTCACCAGTCACTAGTCACTAGTCCCCAGTCCCCCACCCAAAAGCGGCACATCCAAATAGGACGCGCCGCGCCAACACTTCACATTTCTCACTTCTTATGCGCCGGCCAGATCATCGTGCGGAAGACGATGAGCGAGAGGGCATAGCAGAGAGCCATGATGATCCCCATCGGGAGCGCAGAGTGGTCATCCGCGATCCCCGTGAGCGGCATCAGCGCACCGCCAAGGATCATATTGAAAAAGCCCAGAAGCGCCGACGCGCTCCCCGCATTCTTCCCGCAGCGGGAAAGCGAGAGCGAAGTCGACGCCGCCCCCATGACCGAGAGCGGGACGATGGTAAGAAAAAGCACAGGGAGCGTGTAACCGATCGGCGCGTCCAGCACAATGCCCGCCAGGAAGAAGAGCGACATCACGAAAGGCACGATGAGCGCCGCCTTGAGAAAAGTGATCTCCGCGACCGCCCCTGCCATCTTCGCCGGGAGCACCCCCATCAGCATGAGGCCAAGGCCGATACCGCCGAAGATATAGCTGTACACCTGCGGCGAGACGCCATAGATATTCTGAAAAAGAAAGACGGATCCCGCGATGTAGGAAAAGAACGCACCGAAATAGAAACACTGCAGAAGACACTGGCCGAAGAAATAGCGATTTCTCACCAGCACGGCAAATGCAGCAAAGCCCTCCGTAAAGCTTCGCACACGCTCCCCCTTCTTCAGCGTTTCCTTGAAATGCATCGTCAAGCCCATCTGCACCAGCCCGATCCCGACAAGGAAAATGAAGATCCCATGCCAGTCCGTGAAACACAGAACCTGCGCCCCTGCGACAGGCGCCGCGATCGGAGCGAGGCCATTCACCATCATGAGGAGCGCCATGAACTGCATCAGTGCCGGCCCCTCCACCACATCACGCGCCACCGCACGAGCGATCACGATGCCGAAAGCGCCAGAGAGCCCCTGCAAAAAACGAAAAGCCAGAAAGAAATGGATTTCCTCCGTACACGCACAGCCCAGAGACGCCAGCGTGAAGCCCGCCATACCGATGAGGAGCGGCACCTTGCGCCCCAGCCGGTCTGAGACGGGCCCGCCCAGGATCTGTCCGACCGCCATCCCCACCATCGTCATCGTGAGCGTCAGCTGCGTCATCGAGGTGGAAATGTCAAAGGCGGAAGAAATCTCCGGCAGCGAAGGCAGGTACATATCCGTCGACAGCGGCGCCATCGCTGACATGACGCCAAGGAAGATCGTAAGATAGAGTATGCTGTTCATGGTGGCCTCCTTTGGAAAAAGCGGGTTCAGGGTTAGCACGTGTGACGGGGCGTCCCTTGATTGTGGATGAAAATTCGACCCGAATGAGGAATTAGAAATGAAAGTGGCGGCTTCGCCACTCCGATTCAGCCTTCCCCTCGAGGGGAAGGTGGCGAGCGTAGCAAGCCGGATAGGGCAGCGACGGTATGAAAGACCAATGAGCAGAACACAAAAAGCGGGCCCCGTAAAACGGAGTCCGCCAATCCTTTCAGCCAGCATCATTTGGTGTCCCTATTGTACTCATTTTCTGGGGGATGTGCAAGGAAATTGTTGTTGGTTGATCGTTGTTGTGGCATAAATCCAAAGCCCCTTCCCCTCTGCATGGCACAAGGAACTAATGTACCCTCCTCATGAAATTGTACAGCCGCATTGAAAAGTTCCTCATAAAATTGTACAATGAGATGAAATCCCCAGATTCTATCGCATGAGGTGATACCATGTATCTACGAAGAAAAATAGATGTTTTTCTGGAAGAATGGAAAGCATCAAATGATCGCAAACCGCTCATCATCAAAGGCCCGCGGCAGGTCGGAAAGACGGAGTCCATCCTGCACTTCGCAAAAGCCCACTATCCACATATTCTCTACATCAATTTCGTCGAAGAGCCCAAATTCAAGCAAATCCTATCTGACGGCTACAGCGAGGAAAACATTCTCCGCAATATTTCCATCCTCTCGCCAGAGGCGGCGCTGATTCCACACAAGACGCTTCTCGTTTTTGATGAAATCCAGGAATTTCCTGACATCGCCACCAGTCTGAAGTTTTTCAAGCTCAAAGGAAATTACGATGTCATACTGAGCGGCTCCATGCGGGGACTGAACTACCGCAGGATCGAGAGCAACAGTATCGGCTACAAGGAAGGCTTTGAGATGACCTCCATGGACTTTGAGGAATTTCTTTGGGCAAAGGGCTATGGAGAAAGTCTCACCACAGACATGCTCTCCCACATGCAAAGCCTCACCCCTTTTTCCCAGCTGGAAATAGACCAATACGGAGCGCTCTTCCTAGACTACTGCCTCCTAGGCGGCATGCCCGACGTCGTGAAAACTTACATCGAGCAAGGGCACTTCTCACAAATTCTCCCCAAACAGCGCCAGCTGCTTCTGGACTATGAGGAAGACATCCGCAAGTACCTCCCGGGTCTGGAGCAGACGAAAGTCCTCTCTGTCTTCCGCAGCATCCCGGCTCAGCTCGCCAAGCAAAACAAGAAATTCCAAATCACAAAAGTCGCTCGTGGTGCGCGCCTCTCGCGCTACATGGACGCTATCGAGTGGCTGAATGATGCCGGCATGGTGAACCTCTGCTACTGCCTGAACTTCCCGGAGCTTCCACTCAAAGGGAATGGGGATCGCACCCGCTTCAAGATTTATTTCAAAGACACCGGCCTGCTCATCGCCTCTCTGGACGAAGAAGCGCAAGAAGACCTCCGTGCCAACCAGAACCTTGGCGTATACAAGGGAGCGCTCTATGAGAATATGATCGCCGAAGCACTCTTCAAAGCAGGGCTTCCCCTTTTCTACTATAAGAAAGAAAATTCCAGCCTGGAAGAAGATTTCTTCATTCGAAGCCAGCATGAACTCATCCCGCTGGAAGTGAAAGCAGGAAATGGCGCGGCCGCCTCCCTCCGCCAGCTCATCAAGAACCCGAACTACGGCGATATCCATCGCGGCATCAAGCTCGTTCGCGGGAATATCGGATGTCAGGAAAATATCTATACCTTCCCGTACTTCTGCGCCTTCCTTCTGAAGCATTATGTCAGAAGCCTCGATGCAACGCGTGAGTGAATCTCCCATAAAAAAGAACTCCCGAAGGAGTTCTTTTTTAGTCTCAGTGTGAGATTAGAATGCGTAGTTGAGTTCGATGCCGAAGGTATCGTCCGGATCGCCGAAGATATCCTTGTTTTCTTTCGTTTTGCCGCCGAAGTAGTAGTATGCATCGAGTTCGACGTTCTTCTGCAGTGCTACACCAGCTTTTGCCTGCCAGAACTTCATGCCGGACAGCAGGGAGTAATCCAGGTGATCGGTCATATCCCATGCGGAAACACCGCCGAGGTAAGCCAAACGGTCAGCATCTACATAGTGAACGCCGAGAGACCAAGAACCAACTTTATCGGTATCCACTTCACCGTAAGTCAGACCTGCGGTCCACATAGCTGCTTTATCAGTCAGGTCGTCTGCATGTTTAATGTAGTCGCCATCGAGAACGAATCCGCCACCGAGATCAACACCTGCGCCTACGCCCCAAACAGCCACATCATCAGCTTCGGACTTCAGGCCAGGAACTTTATTAAGTGCATCAGCGAGAACTTTGCTATCGCTCTTGGAAGCATACTGGGTATAGAATGCAGACAGGTCAACTTTGTCGCCAACCTTGGTGCCAGCTTTTACGAACCAGTTTTCATAATCATGATAGTCGATAGGAGTACCATCAACTCCGCCACCTACACGACCATAGCCAGCGCTCAGGTTGAATTTGCCATTATCATATGCAGCAACGATACCATCATACTGGCCGTCATCATCCATGAAGATGCCGGTCTGAGACAGGCCTGCAGAAGTACGGCCAAGATCGATGCTGAATGCATCGGTTGGCTGATATACTACATGGAGCTTATCCATGGTGGTGTTGCCATCGTCATCTTTGGCATCTTTGAAGTACATGTTGGTTGCGAGACGACCTTCTACGGAAACCTGATCATTGACCTGACCGCTTACGTTAATTCTCATACGACCAGTCCAGTCATCAGCATCATTAGTCGACTGAATCTTTCCATCTTTCAGCCCAAGGTCTTTATGATGCTGGTACTGCATACGAGCATCGCCGGACCAAGAGATGTTGCCGACTTTCTTTTCGAGGTTTGCTACGCGAACGCCGAGGTTTGCGAGTTCGTCAGCGTATTCGCCAGCGAGTTTGTCGAGGGTAGCCTGCTGTTCTGCATTCAGCTGGTCTTCTTTAGCCATCAGGCGAGCGATGATCTGAGCCAGTTCGTAACGGGTCATGTTTCTTTCGCCCTTGAAAGAGCCGTCCGGATAGCCTTCTACGACGCCCTGAGCGGACAGGTCAGAAACAGCCTGGAATGCCCAGTCATCCGGGGTAACATCAGAGAACGGGTTTGCAGCGTAAGCGGATACGCCAGCGGTGAGTGCTGCTACAGCAGCCAGTGCGAGGATCTTTTTCATAATAAATCGCTCCTTATATAGAAATATGGGTAGTCCTGATAAGGAGGAGCTTTCCGGAAGGAGTGCTGCGCGAGTGACCGTGTTTCCTCTGCGTTCCTTCTGTCTTTCTCCCGTCAACTGACAGGACTTCTCAGTTGGCTACATACAGTATAGCACTTTCATTAGAACTTCGCAAATAAAAAATATTGTTCCATTATGAATGCTTTGCATGGATTTGAAAAGTAAGAGATAAAATGTGAGAAAAGATATAAAGGATCAGGGATGAAAAGGCGCAAGTGACCGGTGACTCGTGATTTGCATACTTTTTTAGGCATCGCCCATTGATTCACCGTAAATCCTCCCCCCTTCATTCTTTATTCCTATTTTTACTCTTTATTCCTATTTTTCTCCCTCTTGCAATTTTTTCTCAAATCCGCTATTCTAAATGCATAGCACGCTATATGATTCATGAAATCAATGAAGCGAGGATATATTATGAGCAATATCGAACAACTCCTGATGGATAAGAAGATGAAGCGGACAAAGGCGCGTGTCCTGATCCTGAAGACGCTCGCCAAAGGACTCCCGCTCTCTGCGGGCGAAGTCTTCGAGGCGGTGCGTGTCAAGGATACACAGCTCTCGCTCTCGACAGTATATCGGAATTGCGAAGCACTCGCTGAGCATGGGCTTCTCTCCCGCTCTACCACGATGTCTGATGGTCTCACGCGCTACGAATTTGACCACGGCACGCCCGTCCCTCATGCGATCTGCACCTCCTGCCATCGCATCTTCCCGATTGATATTCATCTCGAAGAGGGCTATAAAGAGAAGCTCTCGCAGGAGTACGGCTTCGCTGCCGCCGATCCGCGCATTGAGATCTACGGAATCTGCAAGGACTGCCAAAAGAAAGAGGGCTAGGGAACTGGGGATTAGTAGCTAGGGATTAGCGGCTAGGGACTGGTGACTTGAATACCACTTTTCGGGCATCGCCCATAAATATTCGCGGCAGAACGTTCTTGGCACCCCATCGGGGGAGCTCCCCGAAGGGGTTGTGCAAGCGAACTGGATTTTTAGGAGTGAAGCGACGCGAAAAT
>OGRO01000361.1_pt1 | contig 44916 bp, 39 predicted proteins | sample 1553451 | NCBI WGS metagenome assembly OGRO01 (sample SAMEA2580021, study PRJEB22360) | human gut metagenome | reverse complement strand
GATAAACCAATTATTGTAAGTCCAAAACCAAATAAAAAAATTAAAAATTTGAATGACATTTTTTTGTTCACCTATAATATTCTATTTATTATTTTTAAATTTTATTATATAATTATAATGAGGTGAAGGAAATGTTAATATTAAAATATTTAATTCTGGGGATAATACAAGGATTTACAGAACCACTTCCTATTTCATCTAGTGGACATTTAAGAATATTTAAATCTCTATTTAATAGTGAAGTATTAAGTGATATGAATTTTGAAATCATTGTAAATTTTGGTTCACTTATCGCAATTTTAATCCTATATAGAAAGGAAATAGCAAGTATTATTAAAGATTTCTTTATGTTTATTAAAACTAAAGAAAAAAAATATAGTGTTAATTATAAATATGCTTGGCTTATAGTAGTTGGAACAATTCCAGCAGCTCTTTTAGGATTATTTGTAAAAGATTTTATAGAAGAATACTTTACTACTAAACTTGTTGGACTTATGCTTATAGTTACTTCTATATTACTATTTATGATAAAGGACATAAAAGGAAAAAAAGAAAAGAAAGATATGACTTATTTAGATGCACTTAAAATTGGACTTTTCCAAGTAGTTGCTTTACTTCCTGGAATAAGTAGAAGTGGTGCGACAGTTGTAGGTGGTATGAAATCTAATCTAACTAGAGAAACAGCGCTTAATTATTCATTTATGCTATATATTCCAATAAGTGTTGCAAGTATGATACTTGGAGTTAAAGATTTAATAACTGTAGGTAATATTGGAACACTTGCTATTCCATATTTAATAAGTATGATAGCAGCTGGTATAGTAACATATTATGCAGCTAAATTATTTATAGACATTATGAAGAAAGGTAAATTAATATATTTCTCAATATACTGTTTTATAGTGGGACTTGTAGTATTTATAATATTTTAATTAAACTACCAATTGGTAGTTTTTATATAACAACATAATTTTATAAAACAAAAAGACTATAAGATATCTTATAGTCTTTATATTATTCAAAATCTGATTTATCTGCTAAATAATAATATAATGTATCACCATCTATTATTTCAAATTTAGATCTATTATCATCTAGCTTTATATACACGATTATTCTATTTGTATTATTTCTAACATCTAATAATTCTCTAAAGCTACTTACTTTAATAGCATTTTCTTTAGTTGATGTCTCATGTTCTGCTTCTGTAATATAAGAGTCATATTGCCTTAAAGTTTTATTAATAAATTTATCATATTTACTTATTTTCTTTGAAATAGATATTTTTTTATTAACTAGACCTATTACCAATATTAATGCAATAAGATCACATACAATTGCTGAAATATATAATACAAAATTAGTTGGTGTATTTGTTGATGTTCCATCAAATGAACTTGATTTTATAGATGGGGCACTCTTAGATATATTAATCATTTGTTCTGATAATGGTATATCTAAATACATTACTTCTGCTTTTGATATATTGTTTAATCCTTTATATTCACCATTATATTCAACATAATAATTTATTCTTAGATTACATTTAGCACTAATTCCATATTTTGTTTTAAATTCATTAGTAATTTTGTTATATTTTGAATAATCAATTTTATAATTTTTTACTTTACTAATAATAGTTCCATTACCTGAATCTTTTGCTTTTTCATCAATTACTTCTGTATTTTTATAAATTACCTTATTACTATCATCTGGGTCAACAATAGTTATTATTGCTTCTGCTTTTGTTTCAGTATTATATTTTAAACTATCAGCAAAGCTATCTGTGTAACTAAAAGTAACATCAATATAATCAATTATATTAGATATGTATTGCATACCTTCATCAAGAAATGCAGAATTATAATATGAATCATCATCAAGATATACTTTATAATTCGTTGTTGCAGTTTCTTTATAATCAAGCTTCTCATATTTTCTTAATCTATATGATCTATCAGCAAGTACTATAGAAGCCAATACAAGAAATATAATCATAATTACTGAAATTACATTTTTTTTAGAAGTTTTTTTCATACTTATTCTCCTATTCTAGCGCTTCTCTTAACCAAATACTAGGTAAACCTATATATTTTATTCTAAAAGATACGGTACCTATTACATCACTTTCTTTTGCTAGATTGTCATCTACTTGGTCATTATTATCGCCTTTTGTTCTGAAATATAATTTATTGTTACGTGTTATTATTTTATATACCCTATGTGAAACAATTTTTTTATCATATCTAAAAACTAATATTTCACCCTTTTTAATTTGTTTAATTTCTTTACTATTAGTTCTTCTAGCAATTATTACATCTCCTCTATAAATATAAGGATTCATAGAGTTTGATCCAATTACAAACATCTGATATTTTATTAATCCAGAATTAAGTAAAATTATCAACAATAAAATAGAAACTACTACTATAGATGATATTCTACCTCTTTTGGTCATATTTGGAGATGGTAATATTCTTTTAGAAGGACTCATCAAAATAAGACCTATTATAAGTGGTAATGTTATTTCAAGTACAGAATTAATATAAGGTCCAAAATTAGGAACTATTGGCACTACAAATATATATAATTCAGTTATAATTCTATAAATAATACAGTTTATTACATTACTTTTTGAACATAATATTGATAAAAATATATTTCTAGCAATACTAACTAAAATAACAAGTCCGATATATTCATATAAATCATCACTTACACTAAGGTTATATAAATAAAATTTAGAAAATGAATCATATATTATAAAAACTATACAAGATAATACTATAATTATTTTATTATTGTTAGATCTATTAATATATATTGATCTAATAAATTCCATTAAAACAATATATATCAAGGTTGGAATTATATTATATATTAAATTTGTAAAACCAAATGAATATATAGTTTTAGCGAAACCTGTAAATAGTCCTCCAACATATATGAGTATAAAATAGAATAATAAACATATCATGACAGTTTTTAATGTTTGTCTATATTTAAAATCATTTCTTATATCTAATCTAAATACACTATAAAGTGCAACAAAACTAACAAATAGAAATATTATCTGTAAATCATTCTTAAATACGTTACCGTAAAAAAAGCCTGTTATAATTACTAATAACATGAAAATTTGTATTGTTAATAATTGTTTGAAACTTTTTTTCATATTTTACCTCTTTATTCCTTTTTATCAGTTTTCTTTTAAATACACAAACAGATACGCAAATAAAATAATATATATTATCTTAAATTATGCGTATCTTATATGTATTTTTTTATACATGAATGCACATTCGAGTAGGTTATGTGTGGTTGGTTTTTTTATTTTAAAATATTAATTATTTGCGTCTTGAACGTAATTAATTGTCATACCATTAGCAGTTACAGTAACGTCTTCTGAAGGTAATGATGCACTTTCAGCTGTTGCTTTATATGTTAAAGTTAAAGTAACATTTTTAGTTGTTGGTGTTGTTGAATTAGTAGCTTTTGCTAATTTATCTCCTTTAGCAATTGAATTTCCATCAGTATATTTTATTGAATAAGTTAATTCTTTACATACTGCATCAGCTACAGATTGAGTAGTAGATGTACAAGTAACACCTTTTCCACCAGTTACTGAATCAATAACTGCATTGATATTTCCAGCATTTGCTATATCAAATGTATATGTAATAGTATCTCCTGGAGCTCTTAATGTTCCTAAATTTCCTTCGATTGAAGTTGATTTATCTCCAGCGATTGCTAAAGTTTTACCATCTGTTGATGCATATCCAGTTGCAGCTCCTGCTGATAATTTTGCAAAATGAACATCCCATTTTGTTGCAGCAACTTTTGCAGTTCCATTTATTGTTAATTGTTGAGTTAATGCAGCATATGCTACTGTTATTCCTATTAGGCCTACTGCTAAAACACCTAATAGAACATTTTGTACTTTGTTATTCATAATTTTTTATTTCTCCTTTTTTTAGTTTTTTTGATTATAATTTAATACTGCAGCTATATTTGTTATATCAACTTCAGCACTTGGTACTGCTGACATTGAATTTTTTAATGATAGGGTAAGTTTTGCTGCTTTTTTCTCACCTTTTTCTAATATATCACCTGTTTTAATTTTGCTTCCGTCAGCATATGTTAATGTATATATTACATTTTCACATACAACTGTTGCCCCGGTTGCATCATTTGATGAACATTCTGGCGTGCTTATTATTGGATCAGCACTTAATTGTGCAGATATTGTACCTTTATTAGCTATATCAAATGTGTAAACAATTGAATCACCTGGTAAAGATAAATTTCCTACTGAACCAGAAATTGTAGTTGAGTTACTTACTATAGTAAGCGGATTATCTTGTGATAATACGGCATTACCAGTCACAGTTGATTTTAAATTTTCAAAATGTATATCCCAAGTATTAGATTTTGATTTTGCGGTTCCGTTTATATTTAATCTTTGAGTTAACTGTGCATAAGCAACAGTAAGACCAATCAAACTTACTGCTAAAACACCTAGTACTACATTTCGAACTCTATTCTCATTACTTCCCATTCACACTCCTCCTCTATTATAGTTATATCATATTTTTTTATTCTAATCAATCGATAAAATCAACTATTTAATAAAATATTATATAGCCAAAAAAAGATATGAACTATTTTGTTCATATCTTTACTCTATTTTTAAATTTTCATCTAATTCTACACTATTAATACTATTAAATCTTTTAGTTATTTTATCAGTTGTAGTATGTATATCTTCAACATCTTTACTAACAGTTTGAATACTTCTAGAAAGCTTGTCCCATCTATCTTTATATCTACTAAATTCAACTGATAATTTAACAAGTTCGTCTCTTATTACTTTAGCATATTTATCTCTTTCAGCATTCTTAATAATTACTTCAATTGTAGTAAGTGTACTCATTAATGTCGTTGGAGATGTTATCCATACTCTTTTTTTATAAGCATATTCAATTATGTCATTATGATATGCATTTAGTTCTGCAAATATAGCTTCTGCTGGTAAAAACATTATTGCTTGGTCACTTGTTACACCTTCTATAATATATTTATTTGCTATCGCATCAATATGCTTTTTAACATCACTTTTAAACAGTTTAGCGGCAGTTTCTCTATCTGATGCACTATATCTTTTATCAACCATTATTCTGTAATGTTCTAGTGGAAATTTTGAATCAATTCCAACGAGCCCAAGTGGTTCAGGAGCAAATAATGCAGCATCTACAATTGTGCTATTTGGAAGAGTATATTGTAAACGATATATCTTATCATTCTTTTCTCCAAATACACTTGTTAATATATGCTTTAAGTTTACTTCACCATATATACCTCTACTCTTCTTATCAGTTAATATTCCTTGAAGTGAAACTATATCGTTAGATAAAGTGTCTATTTTCTTTTGTGCTTCGTCTATTTTACTTAATCTTTCAAGTACTGATGTAAATGTTTTATTAGTTTTTTCAAAATTTTCATCTAATCTTTCATTTACTTTATCATTTATCATATTTAATCTTAACTCTATCTTATTATTTAATGCATTAATTTCTTCATTAAGATTTTTATTAATATCATTTTTAAAATCATAAAGATCTCTTGTTACATTATTTTCAAGTTTACCAAGTCTTTCAGTAATATTTCCTTCATTAATGTTTTTAAATAAACTTATTGTTACAAGTACAACAAGTAAAATTAGTATTCCAATTATTATATATTCCATGTTTATTACCTCCTATTTTATAAATTTATTCGCAAGTTTACTTACTAAATACGCAATTAAAACCATAAATATAACCTGCGCAATTGTATATGGATCTGTTATACTTTCTAGCAAGCTCTTTCCTATAAATCCCCAAAAATATACCATTGGCAATTTACCTATTAACAATGCTGAAAAATATTTTTTAGCATCTATATCAGTTAAACCAGCCGCTATATTAACCGCAAATGCTGGTGTAAATGGTAAAGCAATCAATATAACTAAATTACTATATGATAATTTATTAATATACTTTTTAAATTTTTTTACCTTATCATTCTTACCATATTTCTTTTCAAATTTATCTCTTAATTTTCTGCATAATGTAAATGAAATCATACATCCAATAACAGTTGCAATCCATGATATTAAGAATCCGAAAAGACTACCAAATGTCATTATATTAAGTGCTATAAAAACTGCTAGTGGTAAAATAGGAATCATTGACTCTAACATTATAAGTAAGAAACCTGATATAAATCCCATACTTCCCATTAATCCAGTTATTTTATCTATTAATTCTGTTATAATTGTCTCCATTTTTATCCTCCATTAATATTATAAACCATTTTATTCATAAAAAAAATAAGTTTTTTAAACTAAACTTATTTTTTAAATAAATCCTTCATATCCATCTATTACATTTACTACATCGTATCCCATTATCTCTAAAAACTTACAACATCTTTTACTTTTAAAACCCTCTGTACAATATATGTAATATGTTTCATTTTTATCCAAATACATATATGGCATATCAGTTAAATTATTCATATCAATATTTCTAGCATTATATATATGTCCTTTCATATATGCACCTTTAGTTCTTAAATCAATTATATTATACTCTTTTTTTAAATCACATGCTTTTATATTTTTCATATTTTCACCAGTCCACTATATAATATGAGAATTATTATTTACTGGTCACAATAATAGCCTAATACAAAAAAATGCACAAAATATTAAAAATATTGTGCATTTTTACCTTTTTTAGACCCTGTTTTGCACAATAATTGTGCATTTTTTATTCTTCGAAGAAGAAATCATCAAAAAAATCATCGTAATCAGAATTATTTGTAGTTTTATTTTTTTCTTCTGGTTGTTTTATTTCTTGCTTATTATCTTCATTATTTTGTTCTTCTTTAAAATTATTATTCTCTTCTTTTACTTTAAAATTATTAAAATCAACCATATTGCTGTGGATAACTTCATCAATATTAGGATCTTTAGAAATTTTTCTTGTATCAAATAATTTTTCTTCATTATTACTTACTTTTACTTCTGGTTCTTCTTTTTGTTCTTCTACTTTTAAATTTGGTTCTTGAGCTTTATTTTTTTCAGCTTCTTGTTTCTTCTTTTCTTCCTCTTCTTCTTTTTCAAGTTCTGCAATCTTAGCATCTATTTCTTTAATCATTTTGTCAATGTCCATATCAGAACCAATACCTGGCATTCCACCCGGCATTCCTCCACCAAAAGGATTCATACCAAATGGTGAACCTCCACCCATAGGTGAAGAACTACCATCCATTCCGGCATTTTTTAATTTTTCTTGTTTTTGTTTTCTAACAAATTCTTTTAAATCAAATGTTTTTATTGGAGTCATTTCTCTTTGTGGATAAACAACATTTTTACCATAGTGGTCAGCACCTCTACCAAAACCGAAATCTGTATCCCAATCCATTTTTAGTTTACCTCTAAATGGCGCACATCTTTGTTTGATTAATATAAATTCATCTGCTTTCATTCTTTGAAGTTCTGATACAGTAACAAGAGGTCTTGTTTCTTCTTTTTTATCCTTACCAACTCTAACAAGTTTATCACCACATAATTTACTAATTTCTTCTAAGGCTGATAATTCTCCTGTTAATAAGTATATTAAGTTACCACAGTTACCACGAATAGTTTCGGCATCATGATCACCATAATTTTGTTTTAACTGTGCAAAATTCTGGATGATAAATGTAAATCTTATTTGTCTTGAACGTGCTGCTGTAACCATTGTTGTAATATCCTTAAACTTAGGCATGTTAGCAAACTCATCAAGTAAGAAGTTTGTTCTAACTGGAAGTTTTCCACCATGTTGTTGTGCAACATTTATTAAAGATTCATAACACTGTTTAACAAATATAGTAGCAAGTGAATGGTATGTTGTTTTTTCATCTTGTATAATCATAAATACTGCTGTTGGTTTTTCACCTATACTATCCATTTCAAAATCACTTTTAGAAAGCATTTCTGATAAGTTTTTTGTAACAGCAAGTGTTTTAACTTTATCCTTTAATACAGATACAATACCACCCTTTGTTTCATTTGGTGCATTAACTGTACCTAAAGCATTTACACAAGCTGGTGATGCTGGATCTTTTGCATTAAAATATTCCTTTAAATAATTTGATGCACCATACTTATCTTCACCCGTTGTCATCATTAAGTTTACACTATTGATATTTATTTCATCTTCACTAGCATCTTCAAATAATGCAAGTGATAAACCTGTTAAATAACTTGCGGCTGAATTTTGCCAAAATGGATCATTTCCTTGACCATCAACAACTATGTTAAGTGATAAGTCGTTTAATAGTTCATTTGCTTTATCAAAATTTCCTTCTTTTTGATACTTATATGGTAAATGATATGGATTCCAACAATTACCTTTTTGTGGGTCACGGAAATTAAGTATTATAATTTGGTAACCAAGTTCTCTCATAATACCAGAGTTATCTTCATAAATTTCACCTTTAGGGTCGGATATAATCATTGATTCTCTTGCCTTAACAAGCATTTGAACAGTAGGATTAATAATACCCTGTGTTTTACCTGAACCAGTCGCACCTATAACAAGAGTATGACTTTCACCATTATCAACATAAGCAGCCTCTTTATCATAAACAAGCGCAGTACCACCAGCTTTTGATTCTTTATCGACAAAAGGAACTCTTACAACTCCTTTAGCACTTTTAATTTCTTTATCCTTAGCCCATCTAGCATATCCATCCTCTTTTTTCTCACTAGTATACCCAAAACCTTTTTCTCTTGTAAAAAAGTATGAGGATGTACTACCAAATAAAAATCCAATAGACGCAATCCATAACATTAATGTAGCAGCTATATATTTTGGACCTAATGCTGGAAACGGATTAAGTCCCCAAGGTGTTCCTTCATTTATAAAAAATGAAAAATTAAGTACACAAATACATATTAAATATAATATAAACAAAGATACAACAACAAAAGCTATTACATCTTTTTTTTCTGCTCTAAATTTTAATTTCATACAATCAGCATCCTTCCGATTAATCTAAAATAATTATAACAAAAAAATAAGTATTTTTAAATACTTATTTTATTTGTTTTTATATTCATTATAAAAGTTTTGCGCTACTGATATACGTGCATCACAACCTGAACCAATTTCAAATCCATGGCAATATGCTGTAGTTGCTGATGCAATATCACTTTCTGAAGAAGCATTTCGCCATGTATTCTCATATGTTTTGTATGCCCATGATTCTTCTAATTCTGCATATAAAAGATCAAGTTGTAATCCCTCATCATCTATTGGAACATTATATTCAACCTTCATATTATAAAATCTTTCTTTTCTCCCCTGTGCAGTCCATTGAGATAATCCATAACCATATCTTCCATCGTAATTTCCATTTTTATCTGTATAATATTTGCAAACATTAGTTGATGCAATAAATTCTGATTTCCCAATTTTACCACTATTAATAGCTTCGGTTATTGTTTCATCAGTATAATTCTGTTCACAGGCATTTTCTAAATTGTTTGTTTTAAAAGCAGATTCGTTGTTAATATTTGCCATTATAGCCGCAATTTTAAATTTATTATATCCTTTAGCTGCGAAAAAGTTCCAAACTCTATCTTGTATAGTATCACCTACCAATGTTCCCGACGATTTTGTTGTACATTTTATAAATAAATTAGTTGGATCAATAGCAATACCATTGGCATCACTATTAGCATCCATAAATACAAAATGTAATCCTTCTGTATTATCAGTACTATTATTTATAGTACCAATTGTATCACCTTTAACTACTGTAGAATCAACTTTTAATCCACTTTTAACGTCAACATTAGAATATATTGTAAAAAACTTAAATGTTTCATTATCTACATTAATATCATGGCTTATTTTTATTGATTTACCACAAAACTTATCATTACAATTTGAATCTTCAATTGAAACTATTTTACCATTAGCTGCAGAATATACATTAGAACCTAAATTAACGCCTGCAGTTGTTGTATTTAAATCAACACCATTATGATTTTTACCATTTACTACTCCATAGGAATAATTATCACTAAACGATACATTAAAATTTTCAGCAATATCAACAGGTTTATTCAAATTATTAACCAAATTTTGATTAATCGCACCTATACATGATTCAACATAATTTTCACTACTAGTACTTTGATTTTTTAAAAATATATCCTCAAATAACTTCTTATTTGAAACAATATCATTATATAATTGTTCTTTTTTTCTTTCTCTATCATCACCTGTAAGTCCACCAAGCATACTTCTAAATTCTGGTATATTTTCAAAATAATAATTTGTTAAATATTTTTTATAATTATCTTCATCATACTGGAATTCTCTGTAAGTAATATCAACAGTCAAAAGTCCATCATCACCAAGTAGTTCTATATCTATATTGGTTATATCAGCAAGGCCATAAAAAACATCACTTATAAGAGTCCTAAATGTACTTTCGAAATCACCCGCCTTATTTGCAAGATCAGTAAAGTACTCACCTGCATATTTTGAACCAATTGCTGACGCATATATTTCACTAAAAGGTCCTTTTAGAGTTTTTAATACTATTCCAACAAGATCTTTAAGCATATCTGATATATCTACTGCAATATTTTTACCATACATTTCTAAAAATTGAGATAATGAAGCATGTTTTTCTTGACCACGCCTTTCAGTTAATCCAAATGAATTTGTATAGAATTGATTTCTAGCAAGTTTTCTTAATCTATATATTTTACCTGCATTATAGGTTAAACCATTTTCATCAACAGTTTCTTTTGATTCATCATATTTCTCTCTAAGCCATTCCTTAATTGCTGAAAAAGCACCTTCAGGAGTACCCAAACTTGTTACATCAACAGAATCTGAATCCTCTATTGAACCATACGAAGTATCGTATCCCATACCTTCAGTATAAAATAAAGTCGAAAGTAATAATGGAACATCTAACCCAGAGCCATCATTTGAACAAGTATATTTATCACATAAATCTTCTAATTCATCATAAAAGGCTTCCTTCGAATCTTGAAAACCAAACCCATTATAAAAATTAGTTAATTTCTCACTAAAATTAGCAACACCTGTTACAGCTTCATCAATATAACCCCAAGCTTCCATTAAAGGTCCCAATATCAGTTCAATAACAAAAAATATTAGTACAAATAACAACAAGAAACCTAATATATAAGGAGCAACTGCAATTAATGCTTTTTTTGCAAATCCACTTATAGTTTGTTTTACGACATTACTCACATTACCCTGTGTATTAGTTTTGTTTTTACCACTAATTTTAGAACCAATTTTATCTTTTATACTTTGTTTACTTTCCTGTTTTTGATCTGATTCTGTTTCTTCACTATTAGTTTTGTTTCCATTAAATTTTCTGTTTGAAAAAATATTTCTTTTATTTTTTGCATTATTTATTCTATTAGATGTTTTATCACTGTTTTTGGAATTAGTAGGATTTTTTTTACTATTTAATCCTAATTTTTTACCATTTTTTACTTCATCAATCTTATCTAATCCTTGTGCTAATTTATTTCTAGAATAATTTTTTGCCATTTTTTGAGTAGGACCATGTGTTGGCATAAAGGTACCGCCATCTTTTTTTATAGCTTTTTTACCAAGATTCTTTGGTACACCAAACTTTGATAAGGCATCTGCACCTTCATTTTCTAAAACATCATCTACTCTTTCACGTGATGTCATGGAAGATGATTTTTCATTAGTACCCAATAAAGTTTCTATTGATTCTTCATGACCATCATACTTTTCAAAATCATTGTTTTCTTCCATTTAATCACCACCTTTTACTACTAATTATTTATTATAATCCTCCTCTTGATCCAAATGAATCAAGTTCTGAATCAGTCGCAATTACACTTATCTGCATACGTTTACTTCCGCATACAAATAATGCATCACCTTGATTATAACGTTTAATATTTTCCTTTTCATTATCATTTAAATCTATTAATTTAGATAAATCTTCAACTGCTTGCTTTTTAAGTCCCATTACTAAGTAATATGAAGCATTATCGAATATTGCTTTACCTTGCATTAATACTTCTGGAGCAGCAAAATCACTTGGTTGTTGTGTAATAATTATAGTACCACTATTATATTTACGAGCTCTTCTTTGTACTTGTGCTAAGAAATCAGCACCAAGAGTATTATCATTACCAAGTAAAGTATGAGCTTCATCTACCTGAAGTACAGTATTTTGATTAGGGTCTAAACATAATCCCCAAGCATATTTTAATATATTAAAGAATAATGCATTTTTAACATTTTTTTCAGCATTTATTAATTCTCTTATATTAAATACAACAAAATTAGATCTAGGACTAATAGTTGTATGTCCATCAAAGTAATGTTCAAGTCCACCAGTTACTAATGGTCTTACTTTTATTTCTAATTTTTCCATTATGTCTCTTTCTCTTGTTGCTTCACCATAAGATAATATTCTTCCTCTTATTGTTGTATAGACATCACTAAATGTTGGAAAATCTTCGCTTGTTAATTTTGTAAAATCAGTTTTAATATTTATATTAAATCTTTGATATGTTTCAACAACAACTTCATTAAATAAAGTTAATACATCTTCTTCTATTGATGGATCATAGTATTTCATAAATGCTTTTAAGGTTTGAAGTGCTTTAGCTAAAACTGCATATCCTAAACCTCTTGATGATTCTTCTTCATCAGCATCAGGTACTATTTCAAGTGGATTAATCATTCCAAATTCTCCACCTCTACCTAAATCAATAAAATCACCATTATATAATCTAGCCATTGGCTCAAGTTCACCTTCAGGGTCAATAGCAATAATTCTATAACCATTTCTAACATGTGATCTTAATAGTAATTTGGCCGCAGTTGATTTACCACTACCAGATGTACCAAGGATAATCATATTAGCATTATTTCTATTGTGTTCTTTCTTTATTTGATATAAGAATTGATTAAATAAAATTATACCACCAGAAAAGTCTACACCAAGCAAACATGCTAAACCTTGATCCTTAATACTATCAAATACAAATGGATACATAGCTGCAAGTGTTGGAGATGGAATTGGTGTACCAATTCTATCTTCAATATCCTGTTTTTCAAATATTGGTAAACAAGATTTTAGCACTTTTTCCTGTTCAAATCTTAATGGAACTGCTCTCATTTCCATTGCTTCTAGTGTTGATTTTAACGAAATTTTTGTTCTTTCTAATTCTTCTTTTGTATCTGCTGTAATCATTATGTGCATTTGGAAATCAAATACCTTAGACTGATTAGTAGTTATAACTTTTATAAAGTTTTCTAATGACTCATAGTCTTGTCTTATTCTTTCTTGATAAGTTGCATCTGATTCTTTTTGATATCTATCATATAATTCTATTAATTGTTTATTAAGCATTTTAGATACTACTTCAAATGCAACTGGTATATGCTTTATAACAATTTTAACACCAGCCATACCTGATGTTAAACTAGACAAATAACCAGGTGTTATATATTTAGGATAAGATAGAACTGTTAATATAGTCGCAAACTTATCACTGATTATAAAATCAGCTGTATTAAATGTCATTCCTTTTGGAGCTATTTCCTTTTTAAGAAGCATTTTCAATCACCGTCCCACTTTTATAACTTAAACCACCATTTAAGAAATTATCTAAAATCATTCTTAAATCTTCATTAGAAGTTTGTGAAGCAATAAGTCCACAACTAACTAAATTATTAATAAGTTCTCTTATTCTTTTTTGAATTATTTCTGTATCCTTTTCTTTAAACAATATAAAGTATTCTGTATCAACAATACCATTGCTCATAAATAATTCCGCTTTTGATATATCATCCATAATTAATTTTCTGTAAACTGGACTTTGTGTATCATTTAATTGTAGTTGTAATTGTGAAATATATAAGTTTATATCAACAGGTCTATCAGCAATAATTAACCAAAATTCATAATCAATAAGATTATAAAATGTTTTGAATTGATCAATTATTTGGTTTTGATAATTTTCCTCTAATATAAATATGTTTCTTGGTTGAATTTTAACGCCAGTTACCATTTGTTTATTATCAAGAATAATCATATTATTATTAATATCTTTAACAGATATCCAATTTTCAGTGTATATACTACTTGAATTCATTTTTATAACACCAACCTTCCCATTTATAATTTCTTCTTCCATAAAAGAAATCTATTATTTCTCTTATTAATGTAAGTACATTATGATAATTTGGAATAGGAACTACCAAAAATGTACATATAAACAAAGGTGATAAACATAATAATGCTGTTTTAAAAGTTTCAGGACCAATAATCATTAATAAAATTATTGATGTAACAACTCCTATTCCAAATAAAGCTAAATCGAATCTATTAAACATACCAAATATTAATGTTCCCCTTTTAGCATTTGCAGGGATTAAATAATTCACTATATATCACACTCCTTTTTATTCATCCTTTAATTTAAACTTTTGGTTATTATCATTTGAACTCATTTTATTTATGTCATTAGTCATTCTTTCTAAGTCATCATCTAACTTTGCTCGTTCTGAATCTAATCTTTGTTCTTCAACTTGTTGTTGATTCAAATGTAATCCACCCGATGACGAAATATTATAATCATCTGGTTTAAGTGGTTCTGGTGCTGTAGTACTTAAATCAATATTTAATCCATCACTACTTACACTTGAATTGTTTGATGTACTAGAACTTTGTGTTGAATTCGTACTAGTATATCCCATTTGATAGTGAGAATCATTTTTGTTATCAACTTTTGTTGCTCCTTGAGCTTGTTGAACACTTTTTTCAACAATTTTTTCAGATTGAGCAATATATCTGTCCATTTCTTGTTTATCAGATTCTGATGAACCTTTATATAATTGATCATAGGATGATTTAGCGGTATCAGCTTTCTGTTTTGCAATAGATGTCATCTCACCCAATCCAGATCCTCCAAAATTCAAAGTTCCATCAGAATTGATAAGATGTTTTGATATTTCTGAATCACTTTCAATTTTATTTTGGATTGAATCTAATTTTGAAGATATTACTCCACCATCTGTTCCATTTATAATACCTTCGTCAATTAAATTATTCATACTTTGTCTAAAACTATCTGCAGAAAATTTTCCTGTTATTAAACCATTTTTTAACTCTGATATTGCATTCTGAGCCACATCCGTTTTAGCATTTGCACGTAAACCATCTAAAGCTGAAACAATTGCATCTTTATCTGAAGATATTTTATCAACTTTCGCTTTTTGTATATTTGCATCTAATAATGCATCAACTGCTTCACCACGAACTTTTCCTAAATCTTTTTTTGAATTAGCCTTAAAATTATTTGTTGCCAATTCACTATTTTCAACCATACCATAGTCATTATTTCCCATTTTTTCATTAAATTCATTCTCAATTTTTTTAGCTTTTCTATTAGCAGAATTTGTCATAGTTTCAAGCCCAAAACCAGATTCTGAATATGTTTTTTTAGCTGCCGATAAACCTTGAATGGTACCTTTCCCACCAGCAAAAGCACTCGCAGTTTTACCAACTGCAGCAACTCCTCTACCAGCAGTACCAAGCACATTACCAGCTTTTTTTACACCTGATCCAAATTTAGTATCTTTTAATTTTTTATCCCATAGTTTTTTTCCAGCAAAGGTACCACCTGCAACTCCAAGTGCTGCTGGTATTCCCATTGCTGCTCCCGCTGCACCAAGGGCACCTACTCCAGCTACAAGCCCTGCAGTATTCTTTATTCCTTGCCATGCTTTTTTAGCCTGTTCTCCAACACCTGCCATCTCTCCAAGTCTTCCACCAATACCGCCTTTTAACTTGATGTCAACGCCAAATATTCTACCAAGCATATCTGGAACTTGTTTAACAAATATCAACATACCAACAATAAGGAAAACTTTTAAAACCGATATCCAATCTCCATCAGTAAATGCACTCATAAATTTATCTAGATTGTTCATTAAGAACAAATAAAATGCAATTGCAACTACTCTAACAAATAATTCTGCATATGTTTTTCCAAGTTCTTTAAACCAAGATGATAGCATTTTATCACCAACTCCAACATATGCAACTATTGAAATTGGTGCAGTTAATTCTAGAAACGCAAGCTTAAATACTCTAACTGCAACGTCAATAGCATATATTGTAAGAATATATACTGTAGCAAGTCCAGCTATAATTGCAATTAAACCATCAAAATGAAATGCGTAATCCTCATCATCAAAATGATAATGTAATTTTGAACTATCATCAACAGTTGTATTAATATCCGGAGCAATCAAACCAATATTTCTAATATCTTTGGCAACCATATTTTTGTAATTTTCACTTATATCTTCATTAACACTTATTTCATCTCCAGCAGGATATAGGACTGATGATATTAAAGTACCTGCAATAACTTGTCCACCATTTCCACCTATTTCACAATTGGAATCAGTATCTGGATCACATAAATTTATACCAACAACAATTTTCTCAATAAGACTATTTGTCATTACGCTTTCTTGAATATCATATAATTGATTAAAAGCAAATGGAACTAATACCATCAATGCTAAAGCTATTATTGATCTTTTAAATAATGCTGACACTCCCTTTTTATTATCAGTTAACAAGTCTGGATTAACTATTGCAGATAAGATTGTTATAGAAAAAGCAAACAACATAACCACACTTACTAAAACATATATATTTGAACTAAATTGTTGAATTAAATCATCTTTTAAAAATCTCGTTGTTGCTATCGAATAAAATATTTTATACATATATACAATCAAATTATAAATTGGTACACAAATATATATAAATAATTTTCTAAATAATCCACCCATTTTATACCTCCTATTTTCCTAATATAATGCATTTCATAAGACTCGTATTTACATCTATACTATCATTTGTTTTTGAAAATAAGTTTAACATTATTTGTATTAATATTGGTACCAATACAAATAATACAAGTAATAATAATCTTTTAGGAAATTTTTTCTTTGATTTTTCCATTTTTTCTATATCTGATGCCATAACTGCTTTTGCATAATCTAATGATCCAAAAACTATAACTGCTGTTGGAGCTGCAATTTCTAAAATTAAGTAAATTGTATGCAATGCTTCAAAATCTTCACATTTTACTTTATACTTATATTTATAATTTATATTAGTACTTGGCAACGATATATTATGAATATTCATTATAACTTTATTTTGAGCGTTTTGTTTTCTTTTTTCTAGAACCTTACTAGCATCAGTTTGTTTATTTTTCAGTTCAGTATATTGATCAGTTCCAAGTTCGTTTTTTACACAATCATTTGTCTTGTTAGTCACACAAGTTTTTGATGCTTCAGATGAGCCAATGCCAAGTTTTTGACAATTTTTTTTGCTTTCTTCGGAACATTTTTTATATGCTGTAGAGCAGCTCTTATACTTTGCTGATCCATTTGCACAAGCATTAAATGTTGGACCAGAACAAATATATTCTCGTTCTTCAGTAATATCACCATTACAATATGGTGAACAAGGATCCTTATCTAAACAGCTCATTTCTACTTCTTCTACATTCACAACCTCACACATACCTTCAAGAGCATCTGACATTGATTTATAATCATTATCGCTTGCAATTTTTTCAGAGTATAAATAATCGAAATATTTTTTAAATTGCGAAACATCTTCTTCAAATATATATCTCGAAACATTTTCAAACCATTTAATAAAATATTCATTTCTTTCAATAGCTGCTCCAACCTTTTGATTTTTAAATTCATTGGCCATATATTTTTCCCAATTTGTTTTTGTTGCATCATAATAGATTCTATTGTACGTTTTAGAGTTATAATCACCTGTATCAATATTTAATGGTTCAAGTTTTGATTTTAAGGTTTCCTCATCCATTCCACCTTTTTTCATTATACCAATAAATTTATTCCATTGAGTATTTGGATATTTTTCACGTGCCTTACTGTTTACAAGAATTATCTCTCCGCCCGTCTTTTCAATCATTTTTCCAAAGGTATATTTATTTGATTTATCATAATCCTGATCGGAAAATCCTGTGAAGTCATTTTTTGTTCCGTTAGTATATAAATCATATGTTCCATAACTTTTTTTTGAATCAAAAAGTTTTTTGTATTGCCCACCTGATTTTAAATAATTAATATATTCAGATTCTTCAACTCCAGATAACGTAATTTTAAAGACATTTTTATAACCATCCAACTCTTTATAAAATACAACACTAGCGTATTTATAATTTGAACAAGTATCAGAATCAGGTATTACATCATAGCGTAATGTATTTTTTTTTGTAGAATAAGTTTCATCTAAATAAATATTATACCCACCTTGTTCGTTTAAAGATGCACCTTTAGGTAAATAGGATAATTCTTCAACCGAATAACCAATATCAAATTTTGACCCATTATATTTCAATCTATATGATGTTAAACCTACTGTTTCACTTACATCTGGGCCAAATTTTCCTTTATAACCAGATTTATCTGATTCATACTCGACTTGTGATTTAACATTTGATGGTAAACCGTACTCATTCATATATGTTAGTGGGGAAATCCAATAACACTTACTTGATTCTGGTTCAGCTGTGAAATGTCCACCACCACCATCACCTAATACCGTGCCTTCTCCTACAAAGAATGATATAAAAATTATCGATAACATTGTTAAAATTTTAATAAAAGGCTTTTTCATATATAATAATCCCTACTCTCTCACTATAATCATAACATAAATAAAAAAAAAAAGAAATAATTTGCATTTCTTTTTTTCTTTTTTATTATTCTCCATTTGCGTCTTTTAAATCATTATTATAATTTATTTTATTATAGTCATCTTTACCAGCTGTATTCCAACAGTTTCTCCAATCACTTGCATCACTAACTACTAAATTTATAGCAATATTTACAATATATGGTATCAAAAAAACTATAATTGCAGCAACAATTCTTTTTACAAAAGGTTTTTGAGCTTCTTTTATTTTCTTTTCATCGCCAGCTATTACTGATTTTGCCATATCTATTGTACCCATAAGAATTAGTCCAACAGGAACTGCAATTTGAAGAACTTTTATTACCAATCTTACTAATCTCATAATGTTCAATAAAGAACCATCTATACAAGCTGTACTTTCATCTTTAGTTAAAAATAATAAAGCATCTAACATATATATTTCCTCCCAACTTTTTTTATTTATACATTTATTTTATAATTATTATTTGCAATTGTCAACTAATTATTTATATAAATGTAAATATTTGTTAATTATAATTTAGCATATAAATTGTATTTATTAAATTTTTTTATTAAAGTATAACCACAACTATCTTTTTTTAATTTATTATACATTGGGTCATCTTCATTAACTAAAATATGCGTAAACTTATATTTATTTATGTAATCTTTATAATCGATTTCATTGTTTCCTAATTTTGTATATTCATCATAAATATCACTCTTATGATTATTTTTTTTCAGATAAACTTCTGCTCTAGGATCAATATTTACCTTTATTTCTTTATAAACAGCATAACTTCCATCATTAAAATTAATATATAATTTTATATTTTCTTTATTATAATTTTTTACTAAATAATCTATAGGTTCTCTTGATTCTGGATAAAAATCTCTTTTAATAAAAATTATAGATGATATTGTAACAATTAAAAAACTAATTACAATAATATTTTTTAATATTAATGGTATAAATCTTTCAATATCAATATTTATTATTTTATCTTTATATAAGTATGATAATGGAAATAAAGCTCCTATTATAAATAGTGCTATACTTCTTGAACAATCAAATGCAAGATATGTTGTTCCAAATAATAACAAATAATATCTTATTGGAATATTCTTAGATTTAAAATATAAGAAATAAACTAAAAATATTATAAAAATGATTATTTTATCATACGATGATGAAAAAGATAATGGAACTAATTCAATTATGGTTTCATTTAAAATCTTTTGTCCATACGAAGTAAATACATATAATATATTTTTTATTCCATAAGGGTTTATTAATCCTGTTAATAGCATAATTATCATTATTAATACAATTGGTTTTAAATCATATTTTTTTTGGTTACTATTTTTAAAATTAAATTTAAGTGCATTAACTATATATGGAAGCATAAATATAAATAGCATAAAGAAAAACATTCCATGTATATTTATTTGTATTAAAGATATTATTGGTAAAATTAATAAATATTTTTTATTATTTGTTTTAGCATATAATTCCATAATATAAAGAACTAATATTAAATTTAAATAAGTAAATATTTGTGGTCTTGTCGTAATAAATGTATTTGCTAATAAGCTCATAGTAATTATTGTAACTATTGTTGATAACATTTTATTTTTATTTGAAACTAACATACATAATTTATAATAAAAATATGTAATAATTATTAATATAATAATAACAAAAAATAACATTCCATATAATCCAAAATATTTATGTATCAAATAAAAGATTACACCAGTTCCCCAGCTTTGATATATAAAATCTAGATTATTATAAATTGTAAATGGAACAGTATGTGGAAATCCTTTTTTTAGTACATATTTCCCTTCTGCTATTGTAAACCAAAAATCATTATCTATTACAAAATTTTCCATTACAAAAAATAATATTGGAATAATAAATAATATAAAATAATTAAATTTTGAAGTTTTCATAGTTACCACCTAGTATTAGGATAACATAAAAGAACTAGTTTTGCTAGTTCTTTTCAATCAATTTCATATCAAGAGTATTCTCTTTACCATCTCTTATATATGTTACTTTTATTGTATCACCAGTTTTATATTGATATAAATAATATCTAAGTGTACTTATGCTTGTTACTTTATTATCATCAAATTTAGTTATAACATCGCCTTTCTTAAGTCCTGCTTTTTCTGCTGAACAACCACTTTCTACTTTTGCTATTACAACACCAGTTTCACTTGTATTTACACTTATATTATTCATATATAAACTATATCTATCACTAGTATTTATTACTGATATACCTATTGATGGTCTTTTTATTTCTTCACCTTTTTCTAGATATGTAACATAGTTCTTAACATCATTTATTGGTATTGCAAATCCCATACCTTCTATTTCTTCTGTTGCAAGTTTCATAGATGTAATACCTATTACTTCACCTGCTAAATTAACAAGTGGGCCACCACTATTACCAGGATTTATTGCAGCATCTGTTTGTATTACTTTTGCTATTATAGAATCTGTTTCTATCATTCTATCTTTACCAGATATAATACCTCTTGTTATAGAGCCACTATAATCTGATCCCATAGGACTACCAATCGCAATTACTGTTGATCCTAAATTAATATTATCACTATCACCTAAAGTAGCAACTTTTTTAACTTTACTTTTATCTATTGAAAGAACTGCTATATCAGTATATTCATCACTACCAAGTAATTTAACTTCTACTGTTTCATTATCTGATAAAATAACTTCTATTTTATCTGCAGAATCTATTACATGATGATTTGTAAGTATATAACCTTTATTATCATTTACTTTATATACAAATCCTGATCCACTACCTATATTTTGATTATTTTTATAACTTTCTACAGTTACAACAGAATCATATGCTTTATCTATTGCATCTTCTATTGCTGTTTCACTTAATTTTGTTTCATTAACTGTTTTCTTTTCTGTTATTACTTTTGACTCTACTGGAAAATATTTTAAATATATAATAACTGCAAATACAGCACTAAATATTGTAAATACATAAGCTAAAAAATATTTAAATAATCTTTTTCTATCTTTCATATTATCATCCTCTATTCTATATTTATTAAATCCATATAATTTTCTGGAAAACCTAATGTATCATATATTTTTTCAATTTTTACTGATTTTATTTGCCATGTTAAATCTTGAAGTTTAAGATTTATTTCATCCATCATATGCATAAATTCATCTTTTGTAAGCATTTGTTTTAATATTATTATTAACGCAAATATATCATTTTTTCCTTTTATGTATTCACCAAATTCATCTTGCTTTATTTTTAGTTCATTATGATATTTAGTATTAGAAATATATTTTTGTGTTCTATGATCAAACACTATATCTTCATGTGCACACAGATTTCTATAATTTGCAAGTAATGATAAATATACTTCCATATCTTCCATTTCAATTTCATAAAGATCTGCAATTTCTTTTTGCTCCTCTGGTTTTAGTATTCCGTAAAGTTCATTTATTAAACCAAATGACAGCACTTTTACTAGTACCCATAACGGAATATAACCATAATTTGTTATGTAATGAAGTGTTGCACTATGGTTTTGACTATTTACTCTAATTTGTCTTTTCATTTTATTTATTACATCACTAACTCTTCTTTTATCTTTATTGTCAGTTGTAAAATTTGATTCTTTTAAATAATTTTTCTCTTTATAACCATATTTAACAGATAATTTATAAGATATTATACTTTTTATATTATTCTCTATTATTAATAAATTTTTAAATAAAATATTTCTAAATTCTCTATCAAACATAAAAATTGCATATAATTCATCAAAAGTTGCACCTTTTACAAATTTCTTTTCTTTTGATGAAACCATTAATACTCTTCTATATCCATTTATAAAAAAGTAATTTTCTTTTAAAAGTATATTTCTTGCTTCTTCTTCATCATTTATAGTAAGACCTTTACTTTTAAAAATTCCAAGTTGTTCATCAAGAGTTTTAAATTCCTTTTTATTCATATTTAAATCACCCTACTATCATAAATTATAACATAATTTTTTTTATACTTAAAGTATTTAAATTTATTTCTACAACTTAACACTTTTTTCACATATTTTCACATTTTTTATATTTTTGGTCGAAATCTTCGACCAAAAGTTTTTCGGATTCTTTTCATGCAAACAAAACAAAAAACATTCTGAAAATCTATATAGGTTATATCTTCTGCCACCATAACCATTTTCTAAATCAACAAAAAAAATCTTTATGGGAATTTATATGTATTGTTTTTTACTGCCTTTTTTATTTTATTTGTTCATATATTTATCTTCTCCTATATTTTTAAGTATTATTTCTAAATACTCTTTATCTTCTATTTTAGTAATTGCAAAACATTTATTGCCTAAATCTTTATAACTTGCTCCTGAATGATACAATACTTTTTTATCAAGTATTATGAATCTATCGTGAAACTTATCACTATATATTACTTTTAAATTATGATATTGCCTATTATACTTTTTTATATCTATATCTTTTAATAAATTAAACTTTCTGGTAACGATAATTACTTTTACATTTAGATTTGTAATCATATCTAAAATACTTTTATCTGCATAATTATCTACTATAATTATTTCTTCTTTTGCATCTTTAAATATATCAATTAATAGTGAATATGCATCATATATTTGTCCTTCATAAAATATTGCATTAATTTTCTCTTTTTCATTTAACTTATCAAAAGATTCCTCTAATTTTAAAATTCTTTCTTCATGATTTAATATTATTGAAGTTTTATTTTCAAATGATAAATACCTTTTCATATAAACAAATGCATCGATTATTTTCATACTTACAATATCTGCAACAGGTGTTTTAAGTATTGTTGCAAGCATTGCGACTCCCTGTTCTGTAAACGCATATGGCATTGTTCGAATTTTATTAACTTGCGGTCCCATGTTGGGACCGCAAATATTTTTAAATTCTAATTCATTAAGTTGAAACATATATCTTTCCGGAAACTTATTTATATGTCTCTTTACTGCTTGATTAATAGTTTTAGTTCCATTTGTACATTCATATAATCTTGCTAAATCAGAATCTAGCATTACTTGTTTTCCTCTTATTTCATATATCATATCTTCTATGCTTAAATCTTCTTTTAATTCGTGCATAATTTACCTCCTATACTTATATTCTCTATAAATAACTAAAATTCCACTAAAAAAAGAGAATTAATTAGAATTTTCTTTAGCTTTTCTAACTAATTCTCTTATTTTTCTAAGTCTATGATTAATACAAGACTTTGTTACCTTATTACCTGTTTCTATTGAAATTATCTCGCTTAATTCTATTAATGAACTTTCAGGATACTTTAATCTATAATTTGCGACTTCTTTAACTTTATCATCAAGTAAATCATATGCATCTATTTCTTTTAAGTAATTAATATCGTCAACTTGACTTTGAGCAGATTTCATACTCTTTTCTATATTTGCTTGTTCACAGTTATTTATTCTATTAGTCATATTAACTTTTTCTCTATATGTTCTTATATCTTCATAATAAAGTACTTCTTCATAAGCCTTTATTATAGTCAATAATTCACTAATCTTTTCTGATTCTTTAATATAAACCATATAACCTTTTTTTCTTCTATGTACTTTTGAATTTAAATTATATTCATTTAATAGATTATTCAAAAATTCTGCAAATTCCAAATTTTCTATTAAAAACTCTAAATGATATCTTGATGTCTTTGGATCATTTACACTTCCACATATTAAGAAACATCCTCTTATAAATGCTCTTTTAAGTTCATCATCCGCAACTATAAACTCACTGGGAACTTTTAATAAATCAAAACCTTTTTCATTAAGTAAACCTAAATCTTTTACTATTGTAAGTACATCTTTTTTAATTTCAATAATATATACTTCATTCTTTTTAAAGTTATAATTTTTCTTTATAGTTATATTAGATGTAACATTATATATTTCTTTAACTATTTTAAATATCCTATTTGCAACATTTATATTTTCTGTTTGAATTCTTATTGCATACAATTTTATATCAGCACTTGTTCTAATTATTCCAGATAATTCTGATATATATTCAAGTTTAGTACATTCTAGATTTGATATTTCTTTTTTTATTTTTCCTGAAAAAGTCATAACCATTACTCCTTACTTTAAATCTTTTATTATTGATAAAGCCGCTACTGCTCCATCTGATGCAGCAGTTACTATTTGATATACTTTTTTCTTAATTATATCTCCTGATGCATAAATACCATCTATATTAGTTTTCATATTTTCATCTACAACAATATAATTATTATCAAGTTTTATATTAAGTGATTTTATAAAATCAATATTAGGTGTATATCCATTTTCTATAAACAATCCATCTATAGTGTATTCTTTATCATCTATAGTTACAGTTTTAATAATTTCATCATTAACATTTAAATTGTTTATTTTTTTATTAATAACTTTAATATTATCTTTGTCAAAAGTTACTTCATCATCACTATAATTAACATATATTAAACTATTTACTATATTACTTAAGTATATTGCATCATTTTCACTTTCTTTATTATTACCAATAAGCATAACATCTTTACCATTATATAGTGTACCATCACATTTAGCACAATAGCTTATATTAAGTGCATGTTCTTTTAATATATCAAGTTTTTTTTCTACTCTACCACACGCAATTAATATAGTTTTTGTTTTATATTCATTTTTTTCTGTTTTGACAATCTTTTCTTTACCATCTATAACATCAATTACTTTTTCTGTTTTAATAGGAACTCCCAAATTAATTACTTGTTCATACATATCATAAGCAAGAGTGCTTGCATCTATATTTTTAAATCCTAAATAATTATTTATTTTATCAGTTTTAAGCAATTTCCCACCAGGTGCATTTTTTTCTAAAATAAGTATATTTTTATTTGCATTCTTAAGATAAAGTGCCGCACTTAAAGATGCTGGTCCCGCACCTATTATAATAGAGTCATAAATCATTATTTTACCTCCATTTCATTATAGTACTTTTTATTTCTATTTGTTACTATAATAATTATTCCTATTATTATACCTATTAATGATACTATTTGAGCAATCTTTAAGCCAAAGAACATTAAACTATCTGTTCTAAATGCTTCTATAAAAAATCTTCCTATTCCATACCATATAAAATAAAAACCTATTTGAAAACCTTTTCTTAAATTTTTATTTTTTCTTGCAATCATTAATATTATAAATCCTATTAAACACCAAATACTTTCAAAAAAGAATGTTGGATAATAATATTTATCTTCAATATGCATTCCATTTATTATAAATTCAGGTATATGCATATTTTTTAAATTTTGGTATGTTGTAATTCCTCCATGTGCTTCTTGATTAAAGAAATTGCCCCATCTTCCAAAACTTTGGGCAATTATAACCGCAGGCGCTACTATATCTAATATTTTTATAAAACTAACATTCTTTTTCTTAGTATAAAAGTATACAAATATAAGTCCCGCAATTACTCCTCCATGAATCGCAAGTCCACCATTATATATTTTTAATATTTCTGATGGGTTTGCTAGATAATAATCTAAATTAAATACACAATAATAAACTCTCGCACCTAATATTCCAATTATTAATGTATAAAATATTAAATCACTTATAAATTCTTTTTGTAATCCTTGTTTTTTCCCTTCTCTTGTTATTAATATGTACGCTACTATAACACCTAAAAGTATACATAAAGAATAATAATATACATTAAATCCAAATATATTAAATGCAACTCTATTCATTATTACACCTTCTTATTATTGGTTTTACTATTAATTCTTCTACAAAGAAATTCATAATACTAATACATATTGCGATTAAAAGTCCACTCCAAAATCCATATATATTAAAATGATCACCAAGTATTAAATCAACAATTTTTAATATTAAAAAGTTTATAAATGGATAAAATAGTCCAAATGTTAAGGCTGTTATTGGTATTGTTAACTTAAATATAATTGGTCTTATTGTTTTATTTAATACATAAATAATAACTACCGCTAAAAGTTCATACCAAAAGTTATCCACATCAAAAGAATTAAATATAGCATCTACAATAAGAAATACAAGTGTATAACCTAATATATATAACACTGAATCTAAAAACTTATTAATTCTAACACTATTTTTTTCTTTTATTACCACTTTCATATTATCATATTCCTCTCTCTTATTCTTTTATAACAAATATTTTCTTTCCAAAGAGATTATAACACAAATATTTTAAAATAAAAAGATGTTTTTAGAAAAACATCTACTATTTTTTTCTTATTTTATTTAATTATCTTGTACAATTCTCTCTGGTGTTTCAAAATTTCATATTTTTTCAAAAAAGAAAACAAAGTCATACCTTTGTTTTCAATATATATTTACAATATAAATTTTATATTGAGCTGGTTTGTGTGGTATTTATTTAATAATATTAATATTGACTATAAGTAATAGTCATAGGTGTAGCAGTTACTGTTACATCTTCACTAGCTAATGTATTATCTGTCTTAGCAACTTTCATAGTAATTTGTTTTGTTTCACCAGCAGTTAATGTATCACCAACAGCAAGATTTTTTCCACCAACAGTATATTGAATAGTATATGTAATACCATTACATACTGTAGTAGCAGCAGATGAGCTTCCACCTGTTGTAGCTGGTGCACATGTTTTACCTGGTGTAGTTGGATTTATACCTGTAATTTTTGCATTAATACTACCAGCATTTGTTACATCAAATGTATATGTAATAGAATCTCCTGGTGCTTTTAATGTACCAAAGCTTCCAGATACAGTAGTACCTGATGCAGTTAATTTACCAGTTGTTGCAATTTCTGCATATCCTGTTTTTGCTCCTGTACTCATATTTGCAAAATGAACATCCCATTTAGCAGATGCTACTTTTGCAGTTCCATTTATTTTTAATTGTTGGCTTAATGTAGCATATGCTACTGTTATTCCTATTAGGCCTACTGCCAAAACTCCTAATAAAATGTTTTGTACTTTATTATTCATAATCCTTCATCTCCTATTTATATTCACACATTCCTCCGCTATTATGATTATACCAAATCTTAATTTAAATATCAATAAATTTAAGTTAATCTATTACCGGAAAGAGATTTGATAAATAGGAAAAAGAACTTTTATAATAAAAGTCCTTCGTCTTATTGCTATCATTTTATTACTCCTTACCCTACCGGTAATAGCAATAAAATTATAAGGCACTCTATCATCTCTGATTGAGTGCCACCCAAAACTTTGAGGATGACATTCACCTGCAGATTTAAATGTTCCTCTTTTTTATTTTATGAAGTTCCCTTCATTTGTATTCATAATAACATATTTTTTTTCAATCCAAATTAGATAAAGCGATTATAAAACGTCCTTTAAATACATTCCTGTATAACTTTTTTCATCTTGTACTATCTTTTCTGGAGTACCTGTGAATATTACTTCACCACCTAAATCTCCACCTTCTGGTCCTAAATCAATTATATGATCTGCTTGCGCAACTACATCTAAGTTATGTTCAATAACAATAATAGTATCACCATTATCAACAATTCTATTTAATATTTCAAGTAATTTTTTAACATCATGTGTATGTAAACCAGTAGTGGGTTCATCAAGTATAAATAAACTTTTACCAGTAGGTTTCTTTTGAAGTTCTTTAGCAAGTTTTACTCTTGATGCTTCACCACCAGATAGTGTTGGTGCACTTTGTCCAAGTTTCATATATCCAAGTCCTACATCTTTTAATACTTCAAGTTTAGATTTTACTTTAGGTATATTTTCAAAGAATACATAAGCATCTTCAACAGTCATATCAAGTACTTCACTAATATTTTTACCCTTATATTTTATTTCTCTTGTTTCACTATTATATCTAGTACCTTTACATACTTCACAAGGAACATATACATCAGGTAAGAAATGCATTTCAATTCTTTTAACACCATCACCAGAACAAGCTTCACATCTTCCACCTTTTACATTAAATGAAAATCTACCTTTATCGTATCCTCTTATTTTTGCTTCTTTAGTAACTGCGAATACTTCTCTTATATCATCAAATACACCTGTATAAGTTGCAGGATTACTTCTTGGTGTTTTACCAATTGGATCTTGAGTAATACATACAAGTTTATCAAGATTTTCAATACCCTTTACTTCTTTACATTTACCAGGTTTCTCTTTTGATTTATAAAGTTTATTTCTAACAGTTTTAGATAATATTTCATTAACAAGTGTACTTTTACCAGAACCAGATACACCTGTTACACATATAAATTTTCCAAGCGGGAATTTTACATTAATATTTTTTAAATTATTTTCTTTTGCACCTTTTACCTCAAGATATAATCCATTACCTTTTCTTCTCTTTTTAGGTACTTCTATTCTTTCTTTACCAGATAAGTATCTTCCTGTTAAACTATTTTCATTATTCATTACTTCTTCTGGAGTACCTGCTGCGACTACTTCACCACCATGCACACCTTGAAGTGGACCAATATCTACTAAATAATCAGCTTGTTTCATAGTATCATGGTCGTGTTCTACTACGATTAAAGTATTACCTAAATCTCTCATTTCAAGCATTGAATTAATAAGTCTTTGATTATCTCTTTGATGAAGACCTATTGATGGCTCATCAAGTACATAAAGTATTCCAGTAAGCCTTGAACCAATTTGAGTCGCAAGTCTAATTCTTTGACTTTCACCACCAGATAAAGTTGCAGCACTTCTATTTAATGTTAAATATTCAAGTCCAACATTATTTAAGAATGATAATCTATCTTTTATATCTTTTAATACAACTTCAGATATTTTTGCTTGTTCTTTTGTAAGTTTTAATTTACTCATAAAATCAAAGCATTTTTTAATGCTTAAATTACACACATCATAAATATTTTTTCCATTTATAAATATATTTAATACGCTATCATTAAGTCTCGCACCATGACAATGCTCACACTCTTGATCTATCATATATCCTTCAAGCCAATCTCTAATAAATGATGAATTTGTTTCTTTATATCTTCTTTCTAAAAGACCAATAACTCCTTCATATATTTCAATCTTGTCATATGCATTTCCACCTTTTGATTTAAACTTAAATCTAATTGCGTCATTACTTCCATATAATACCAAATTAAGTTCTTTTTTAGTAAGTTTTTCAATTGGTTTATTCATATCAATTTTATACTTATCACAGAATATTTCTAACTTTTGAATATATATATTAGTGTCTTCCATATTCTTAAATGGTAATATTGCGCCATTATTTAATGATTTTGTTTTATCTGGAATAACTAAATCTACATCCATTTTTTGTTTAAATCCTAAACCTTTACAATATGGACATGCTCCATATGGCGCATTAAATGAGAATATTCTAGGCTCAAGTTCTCTTAATGAATAATTACAATGTGGACATGAAAAGTTTTCACTAAATATTATTTCTTCTCCCCCAATAACACTTATTACTACTTTTCCACCGGATAACTTTGTACTTGTTTCTAATGATTCATAAAGTCTACTTCTTATTCCATCTTTTATAATTAATCTATCTACAACAACATCTATATTATCTTTTATATTTTTTTCTAGAGTAATTTCTTCATTTAAATCATATATCTCACCATTTACTCTAACTCTTGAATATCCTTCTTTTCTAAGTTTATTAAATGTATCTGCGTGAGTTCCTTTTTCTCCTTCAACTATAGGACTTAATACCATAATTTTTGTGCCTTCATCAAAATTCATTATCTTATTTGTCATTTCTTCAATAGATTGACTAGTTATTGGTATGTGATGAGTAGGACAATATGGCACTCCAACTCTCGCAAATAAAAGTCTTAAATAATCATATATTTCTGTTACTGTACCTACTGTTGATCTTGGATTTCTATTTGTTGTTTTTTGATCAATACTAATCGCTGGACTTAAACCCTCTATTAAATCAACATCAGGTTTCTCAGAACCTCCCAAGAATTGTCTTGCATAACTACTTAAACTTTCTACATATCTTCTTTGTCCTTCTGCGTATATTGTATCAAACGCTAATGATGATTTACCTGAACCAGATACACCTGTCATAACAATTAATTTATTTTTTGGTAAATCTATATTTATATTTTTTAAATTATTTTCTCTTGCTCCTCTTATTATTATTTTATCCATGAAAAACACTTCCTTCAAGCATGTATTATACCAAATTATTTTAAAATAACACAAGCGAACAAATTAATTTTTTTGAATATTATATTATAGGTGATAATAATGAAAATACTTTTAACAGTATTTGGTGTATATGATACACTTGAAAATATTGATGGTGAAGTCTTTAAAAAGATTATTGATAAAATAAGACAAATTAAAGAAATAAAAAATGATGATATTATTTTAATTAGTTTCTGTGATGATACTGAAAATAAAGATGTATTTATGTATTATTTAAGAAACATTACTAATGATAATGAAATATTAATTGGAAGACAATATCTAAATAATGTATACTACAACGATATATTAAAAAGTGGTGCATTACTTTATAATGATAAATTAAGTAAAGAAGAAAAAGTATATAATTATGTAAAAGAATTTATAGAAAATAAAAATGAAATTGATTTATATTATATAGATAATAATATAGATACTGAAAAGTTTAATTATCTTTGTAGTGCATTTGATAATGATGTAAATATTAATATAATTGAAAATAAAGATAAAGAAATTATACATAAACTTGACAAAGAACTCATTAATTCAAAAAAACGAAAACTCAATATGTAATACTTATTGTTTTATAAAATAATACATGATAAAATAAGGAAAAAGGTTGGTGGAACTTATGATGAATTTAGATCAAATATTAGAGGAAATAGAAAAAGTTAGTAATGAAAATTTAGAAGATAAATATAAAAAACATATTATTGGAAATTTATATTCACTTTATTATGAACGCTGTGAAATGATGGGTATTACTGAAGGAAACAATGAATTTATAATAGATTATGAACCTGAAACTAATATTGTTGATTATACTAAAGTAAGAGATATTGTTAATTATTACAAAAAAAATAAATATATGAGTATAGATCAAGCAAATTATCTTCTTAACTGGACAACACATAATACAAGAAGATTTATATCAGAACTTGGTATAAATATAAACGGTAATTCACTTGATGGTTTTTGTGAGCTTGCTCAGTTTGTAACACTTTATCCACTTGAAAAAATGGGATTTAAAGTTACTAAAAATACCGCAAGAAAAGATTTTGATTATAATTTGAATCATTCATTTGGAACTATTTCTTTAAATATAAATGAAAATGATAAAATAAATGAAGAACATTTTTTAATTGATACAACTTACATACAATTTTTTACTAAAGATAAATGTAATAGAGGTATGTATTATTATAATGAGCAAAAGCCATCTCCTGGATATTTTGTAAAAAATAAGATTTTTGCTAATGAAATAATAAATAAAGGTTATATAAAATTAAATAAAGAAATTGCCAAAGAATATGGAGAACCATTTTATTTATCATCTCTTGAGATAAATGAAAAACCAACTAAAAAAATTGATTATTATAATAATATCATTAATTCAAATGAAGATTATTCATATAGTAAAGATGAACTTGAAGAAGATGATATAAATAAGATGTTTAGATAGGAGACTTTTATGAATTTATTTGAATTAAGTCAGAATATAGGAAAGATTAATCAAAATAAAGTAATTAGTGACAGCATTAAAAATGTAAATGATGAACTAAATGGTCTTACGAAGGATAGGATGTGTAAAGTATATAGTAGTTATGTATATAATGAATTAAAGAAAAATCATATACTTGCAAGACTTATAAATACAAATGATTTGGGTTTTGATTATGAACATCAATTTATTTTAGTACCAATAAATAAACTTACTAAAGATTATTACTTAATAGATTTAACATATTCACAGTTTGTAAAAAATATAGAAGATGAAAAAATATTTACTGAATTATTAAATAAAGGATATCAAAAGATAAATAATGAATTATGGATTCAATATTTAAAGAATATTTTAAGAAATAATAATGTTAATTCATCTATTGATGAAGCTTTTAATAAAGAAATAAACAACAATAGAATTAATCTATAATATTGTTTACCTTTTTCATACATCCAACGATCTTAACATCAAATACATCTTTGTTAAATTCATTATAAAAATATATCTTAAATTCAAAAATGGTTTTTATGTTAATTATAAACATGAAGATAATGGTTATAAATTTAATTCTATTAAAGATCTTATTTTCTATGTGTAAATGTCTTATTTTACGAGATTTGTTCCAAAAAGTGAATTTGATAAAATGACTCAAAAAACTTTTACAAATAATAAATTATTTTTTTGTGACAATTGTAATATACGTATGAATCCTATTTCTATTGAAGCTGATTTTTAATTTTTTTATATTTGTTTAATTTGCGGATTAAGTTACCGTTTTTTTCATTTACACTTTTTTCTAATATGAATATTTATTCATATGTTTTTGTATATATTTTTGCAAAGCAAATTCCTAGTATATAAAAAAAGCAACTTATGTGTTGCTTCTTATAATGTAGTATTATTTTTTAATTCATCTATTTTTGTTTCAATTCTTTTCATAACTTTCGAATATTCCTGTGGATAATCTTTTTGTATATCAACTTTCATATCTCCTACTAACATTAACAATAATAATTCTAAATTCTTTTCACTTGGTTTAGAATTTAAAACATCATCTAACCTATCATATTTATATATTGCTGAAGCTCTTTTTTCTATATTACTCATATCAAAATAATATTTTACTTTTAAACCAAAAACTGCTTCTTTATATTTTTTATCTAATAAATCATAAGTCGTCTTACACTCAGAGTTATCATTTTTTTCTTTCTTCTTACTAATTAATAAGTCTGATTTTTTACTTTTAGTTTTTGTAACTACCTTGTATTCTTTTTTAACTGGTACAATTTTATCATCAGATTCCTTGCTATCTTTAATATTCTTTAACTGATTTTGTATTTTTCTATTTTTTGGATATTTATATGCTATTAATTTTGCCTTTTCAAATTTTCCAATTTTAATATACGAAATCATAAGTTTATACTGAATTATTTCATTATCAGGATTATTTTCTCCAATTTCTATTGCTTCATCAAATCTTTTTTGTTTTGTGTATATAGTCATCAACAAGCTTTGATTTTGTTCATAATCTGGATGTTTTTTAGCTTCTTTCTCTGCTTTATAAAATCTACCCATCGTCATATATAAAGTTATTAATTGACTTTGAATTGCTTTATGATTAGGATTGTCTTCCGCTATTTTAATTGCTTTATCATATTTTTTTGTCTTAGTATATATAGTCATTAATTGACTTTGAATTACTTTGTTATCAGGATATTTGTTTGCAATTTCTATTCCTTTTTCATACTTTTCCATTTTAATACATAATTTTATCAATTTACTTTGTATAAATTCATTATTAGGATATTTTTCTGCTATTTTTAATGCCTCATTATAATCTCTTTTTTTACAATATACACCCATTAATCTTTTATAATGAATTTCAATTGCGTCATCATATTTTTCTGTTTTTGTATATAATATGATTAATTGATCTTCAATTATTTTGCTATCTGGATATTTTAGTGCTACTTTTATTCCTTCTTCAAACCTTTTTGTTTCAATACATATATTTATTAATTTATATTGAACTATCTCATCATCAGGATACTTTTCTGCTATTTTTTTAGCAGAATCATAATCATTTTGTTTAACATATTTTTCCATTAATTGATAATCAAAATTTTCATTTGCACAAATGTTTTCCATGATATCACTTCCATTCATAGCTCACTATTATACTCTACACAGTGCAAATTAGTCAAATTGTTTCTTTAAAAATATAACCTTTAATGATATAATATTTTTAGGATGTGGCAATATGAAAAAAAGAAGAAAAAAGAGAAGAAGATATAAAATAAAAAATATATTAATTTTAATAATAATAATTTTTTTAATAGTAAAACTATTTAGTGTACTTATTAATTCAGGGAAAAATAATAAAGATGAAGTAGTAAAAAGTAATGAACCTAAAACATATTTAAATAAGGTAAGTAAAACTGATAACTATAATGAAGATATAGATAAAGATATTCAAAATACAATTGTAAAATATATGGATTCTTATTTTAAATCTATTACTACATTAAAAGAAGAGGATATGACTAACCTATTTTGTGATGATGCTTATGAAGAAGCATATATTAATCAAACAGCAATCTCATTACTTATTAATTCTAGAAAACTTGAAAGAAATAAAATGACTATAAGTAATGCTAAATATGATATTATTTTTGATGATATAGATAATAAAAATGATACAGTTACTGTAAAAGTACTTGAAAACGATTACTTACATTTTGATTTTATGAAGGATATAGAATCTAAGACATATGAAGTTGAAAACACATTTGTATTAAAGAAAACTAATAATACATATAAAATAAAAAGCTTAAGAAAAGTTCAAGATTTTTATGTAATGATAACAAATGAATATAAAACTGGTAAATCTGATAAAGATGCTAAAAAAGAACTTGATAAAATGAAAGAAGATTATATATCTGATTTTAAAGATGAAGTATCTGATTTTAAAACTTATTTAAGTAGATATGAAGATAAAAAAGATACAATTACTAAAACTTGTGATTATAAATATGATAGAACAAAAGCATTAAGTTACGCTAAAAAATATGTAACAAGTAGAAATAGTAAATGGTCAAACTTTAGTGAATATGGTGGAAACTGTCAAAACTTCGCATCACAAGTAGTATATAATGGCGGAGTTCCTATGGACTTACAAGGTGATGCAATTTGGAAATATTACGGAAATGATTTAAATGAAACAAAAAGTAAAAGTGGTAGATCAACATCATGGACAGGTGTAACATTCTTTTATGACTATGCTAAAGCAAATGAGGGTTATGGATTATGTGCAGAAGTAGATATAAATCCTTTCTATGCTGAAGCTGGTGATATTGGACAAGTTGGATATAATAATAACTATAGGCATACTGTTGTTATAATAGGTAATATTAAAGATAAAAATGGAAAAATAACTGATTTACTAATAAATTCTAATTCTCTTAATTTAGAAAATTATCCATTATCTGGATATGTATATCCTAATAAAAGAATTATAAAAATACTTGGTTGGAATAAAGCTTAATAATTGTTTAGGAAGTAATAATATGTTTAATTTTAAGAAAAAAGAAAAAATGTCTGAGGAAGAAAAAAATATACTAAAAAGAGTTATGATGTTTTACGAAATGAATAAAGATTTCTTTGTCTACTATTCAAAACCAAGTGAAAAAAGAAAAATTATCATTAACATATTTAAGTCACTAAACTATGATGCTCTTCCTAATTTAAGCTCGGTAGAAAACCATAATATAAATGAAAATATAACTATATATAGAGGAATAAGCGCTAAAAATAATGAATTATTAAAAAAATATGTTGATGACTTTATTAATGGTGAAATTTTCTTAGGTGGAAGAGCTTCAATATATGGAACAGGAATATATACTGTAATTGGAAATTTAGATTTAGCTAAAGACTATTCTAGTGATGGTGGAAGAAATAATTGTGGAGTTACAATTAAAAGTAAATTATCAAATGATACAAAAATTATTGAAAAAGAAAAAATAGAAATAATTAGAAAATTTTTAATTGAAAAATTAAAGAATTCCTATAAAAATAATATAAATAATTTCACAAATATTTTAGAAGATGATGGTGCACTTGCCGCTATTTTAGGATATGATGCTATTTTAGTAAGAGAAAAGAATTATATAATAATATTAAATAGATCAAAATTAGTTATAAATGATACAAATTTATATGAACAACTTGATAATCTTAATAGTAATCAAAAAGATTGTCTACTATAAATTATAGAAAAATCCATAAAAAAACTTTTTGAATTTAATCAAAAAGTTTTTTATTATTTAGTTAATTTATATTTTTTTGCATTTTCAACCAATTCTCCAAATATTATTTGACTAACTTCATCTTCTTTTGGAGCTAATTCTGGATGCCATTGTAATCCTATATGGAAATCACAATTATCTGACTCTATAGCTTCTATTATACCATCAGGTGCATATCCACTTATTTTTTGAACACCACTATCTTTTATATGATAGTTATGATGACTATTAACCATTATTTCATCTTTATTTAACATTTTACCTAATAAAGATAATTTTTTAAGTAATACTTTATGTGCATATAATTCTTTAGAACTATGTTTTATATAACTATCATTTTTTTCATTTGTTATTTTATCTTTATTATAAGATGCCATTATTTGCATTCCTGCACATATTCCTAAATATGGTACATTATTATCATGACAATATTTATATATAAGTCTTTCATGTTCATATATTTTTAATGCTCCTGGTTTTATAATTGCATCACACATTGATAATGATTCATTTAATTCTTTTTGTTCAATTTCAGATAATAAAGATATATCTTTTACTTTTTTATTAATAAAATCATCTATATTACTTGGAAATATTCCAATAGGTCTACCACCACTTCTAATAACCCATTCAATAATAGGTAACATTACTTCATATATTGTATCACCATCTTTATCTAAATATGGCCATTCAACTATTCCAATTATTGGTTTCATATATATCACTTCCGTTCGAGTTGTTATTTTAATATAATTTGATTTTTTTGTCAAAATTTTAATCTTTTAATTTTTTTATTAACCATATTTGACTCATATTTTAGAGTCTTTTTATTTTGTCTTTGATAATGTGTTTTATTAGTATTATTTTTCTTTGGTTTTAAAGATATACATTCATATAAATCAGAACTTTCTAACTTTTTAAAATTTAATAACATATCATGTATAATATTTTGATCTAGTTCAGAATCATAAAATCTAATAATTTGATCTAGGAAATGAATTTCTCTATCTATTCTTACATAAGATATACCTTTTTTACATAATTCTCTTTCTAATTTATCTATAAATTCATAACAGTTTTCAACAATATAATTCTTAACTTTCATATAAAAATCTCCTTCATATATAAATCATTTTAACATATATATCAGAAAAAATATTTAAAATATTAAATTTCATGATACAATATTATAAACAGGAGGTTTATTATGGAAAAACTTATAATAAGAGAAACACCTTTGCTTTATCCTATGATAAGTGAAGAATATGCAAATTTAGATAACCCAATTGATATATGGATAAAATTTACAAGTTATTTAAAACCTGATGAGGCAATACTTTTAGAAAATAAAGATATTAACTCTATTCAAAAAAATGAATATTTAAGAATTAAAAAACAACTTATGATATCAAGATTATTATTAAAATATAAAAATAAAGACTGTAGTAAAGAGGAATATGATTTTGTTACAAATTATATGAATAGTACATCTTTGCAGTCATTGATTCAAACTAAATTAACAAAAGAAGAAAGTGAATTAGCATCAAAATTTGTTTCAAAACTAGAAACAATTGAACAACTAAAAGAATATATAGAATCACAGCAAAAAAAATTTGAAGAATTGAGTGCATATGAATCATATGTTTTACTTAAAGCAAAAGAAAAAATATATAATTTAAAACAAAGAAAAGTAAAGGAACAAATTAGAATTGAACAAGTAAGAAGAACAGATAATTTAATAAAAGGACTAACAAGAGATTATGGTCATAATTTTTAAATAAATTAATAATTAACATACAAGGAAGTTAATACGACTTCCTTGTTTTATTACAAAATAAGTGTTAAAATAATTTACTAGAAAACATTTATATTTACTTTGCTTTATTTAGTAAATCTATGAACAAAATATATCCTAATTCCATTTAATTAAATGTATTAAATATATATAAGGAGAAAATACAAATGAAGAGTTTAGATACAATAAAACCAGTATTTTATATTACAGAAGATAATAAAAAAATTATAAGAGAAATAGAAAATAAACTTAATTTAATTGTTATGGATGATAATGATAAAAAAAGAAAATTAAAAGTTAAATCTAAGGTAAGATCAATCCACTCTTCATTAGCTATTGAAGCGAATTCTTTATCATTAGAATCAGTTGAAAGTATTGTTGACAACAAAATGGTTTTAGGCGATAGAAAAGAAATTCAAGAAGTTAAAAATGCAAATGAACTATATGAACATATAAATGAATATAATTGGAAAAACGAAAGTGATTTTTTAAAAGCGCATACATTAATGATGAAATATTTTGAAGATGATAATGGATATTATAGGAATCACGGTGAAGAAGTAAAAAAGGGGAATGAAGTCATTTATACCGCACCACAGTCTATATTAGTTCCATCTCTTATGAAAAGCTTATTCAACTTTATAACTGAAAATGAAAAAGAAATTCACCCACTAATTTTATCAAGTATATTTCATTATTATTTTGTGTATATACACCCATTTAGTGATGGTAATGGTAGAATGGCCAGATTTTGGGTAAGTTTAATTTTAACTAATTGGAACTCAAAGTTTGAGTATATTCCTATTGAGGAAGAAATTTATTTAAATCAAACAAAATATTATGATTCTATTGCACAATGTCACATTAACGGAAATGTAAATGTATTTATTGACTTTATGCTAATGTGCATTAATTCAGCATTAGAAAAAACTACCCAAAAAACTACCCAAAAAATAAAATTAAATAAGAATCAATTAAAAATTATAGAATTAATAAAAGAAAAGCCAAAAATTACAAGAAATGAATTAGCAAGTAAATTAGATATTACACCAGATGGTATTAAATATAATTTAAGAAAATTAGTTAACAATGGTATTATTGAAAGAATTGGACCAAATAATGGTGGATATTGGAAAATAAAATAATAAGGAGGGTCTATGTTTAAATTAGTATCAAAATATAAGCCAAGTGGTGATCAACCAGAGGCTATAAAAGAATTAGTAGATGGAATTAATAATCATGAGAAATACCAGGTTTTACTAGGGGCTACGGGGACTGGTAAAACTTTTACAATCGCAAATGTTATTGCAAAAGTTAATAAACCAACGCTAGTTTTAGCTCATAATAAGACTCTTGCAGGTCAATTATACTCAGAATTAAAAGAGTTGTTCCCCGAAAACCGTATTGAATATTTTGTTTCATACTATAGCAACCTCACAAAAAACTTTTTATTTAGTACTTTTTAGTGTTATCTAATCCTAATTAAATATCTAAATAACACTAGGTAAAATCAAAAGTTAGAAAATAAATTTGTGGCCAAGATTCGTGTCCATAAAAAAATTGAAAAAAACAATAATATATGATATATTATTATGAAAAAAAAGACCTTTTTTTAAGAAAAATTAGGATTTAATGATAAGAGCGTGATTATATGGTTAGGTATTATAAAGAATTAGAACATAGATTGAATTATTATTTACCATTAGTTGATATCGAAGATAATGGAAAAAAAGTCTTATTTAATTATGAAATACCATTTTTATTTATAGAAAAATATGCAAATTTATTTAAAAATGGTGAATCATTAATTAATATTTATAAAAATTTTAATATTGATGAGTGGTTTAAAAAAAAAATATATATTGATTACGAAAATGCTTGTTCTGTTTCTAGTGAGTTTGAAAGTATTGAAGAAGAAATATATTGGATATTAGATGAATATAAAAAAATAGATTTTTCTTCTAAAGCAATAGAAAATTATTTATACTTAATCAAAAGATTATCATTTATTTATATAGATTTATTTCCAAAAAATAAAGAGTATTATACCTCACTTAATAAAACAATCATAGAAGCGATAAATGAATTGAAAAAATACATGACTATTCAATATGAACCAGATAAAAAAGATAATGTATACCAGCCTGATGCATGGTATATAACACCTAATGGATATTTATATAATGCTGGAAAATATGGACATAAAGGACGAGATTTATCTTTTAATTATAATAGAATAAAATATTCTATAAATTATAATGAAAATATATTAGAAACTCATAATACTTCTGATGGATATTTAAATATGTCAAAAAAAATAAAAGAAAAAGGTTATATAACAGCTGGACAATTTAAAACCTTTTTAAATTATATAAGTCAACCTGTATATTTAGAATATATTAATGGAATACCAGTAACTAGGGAAAGACATATAATTGAATTAATTTTAGGTATAATTAATGCTAAAGCATGTTTTTATAGATTCTTTGAAGATTTATATATATATACAGAAAGTCCACAAAATGAAATTGACAAAATAATAGATTGGACAAACGATGATATTGGGGATGTATTAGTTAGATGTTGTGGGTTCCATAAAATTGAATCTATGCAAGAAAAAACTATTACAACAAGTTGTATAAATTATGAAAAAGAATTAGAAGAATATATTAAAAATGGATGGAATGTAGTGTTTATACCACCATTTATTATTGATAAAGATAATCATTGTCTAAAACAATATCCAGAAGATTTTTTAGTTATAAAAAGATTATTAAAAAAATAATAGTTAATAATATATAAAGAAGTTATGATGGCTTCCTTGTTTTATTGCAAATTAAGTGTTAAAATAAGTTATTGAAAAACAACTAGTATTATCCAGTTTTATTTAGTATTATTTAATAAATTTGTGGCCGACATTCGTATCCTACGCGTATTCACCAAAAATTAGACTTATTTAAGTAGTGTTAGGACACGAATTTCCTGGTTGATATGAATCATAATAAGGAGGACATATGTTTAAATTAGTAAGCAATTATAAGCCAAGTGGTGACCAACCAGAGGCTATAAAAGAATTAGTAGATGGAATTAATAATCATGAGAAATACCAGGTTTTACTAGGGGCTACGGGTACTGGTAAAACTTTTACAATTGCAAATGTTATCGCAAAAGTTAATAAACCAACGCTAGTTTTAGCTCATAATAAGACTCTTGCGGGTCAATTATACTCAGAATTAAAAGAGTTGTTTCCTGAAAATCGTGTTGAATATTTTGTTTCTTACTATGATTATTATCAGCCAGAAGCCTATGTTCCATCAAGTGATACATTTATTGAAAAAGATGCATCTATTAATGACGAAATAGATGAATTAAGACACAGCGCAACTAGCGCACTTATTTCTAGAGATGATGTAATAGTTGTTGCGTCTGTTTCATGTATATATGGTTTAGGTGAAAAAGAAGAATATGAAAATAAAACATTATCGCTAAAGGTTGGAGATGTAATTGATAGAGATCAAATACTTGAAAAATTAGTCGAAATGCTTTATGAAAGAAATAATATGGATTTAGTTCGTGGAACATTTAGAACTAAAGGTGATACTATTGAAGTAGTACCTGCTTACTCTAGAACAACTGCATACAGAATAGATTTGTTTGGAGATGAAGTTGAAAAATTAATTGAATTTGATACTACAACAGGCGCAGTTATCTCTCAAAAACAAACAATAACAATATTTGCAGCATCGCACTTTGTTACAAGTGAAGACAAATTAAAATTGGCTGTTAAAAATATAAAAGAAGAATTAAGAGAAAGACTCGCATACTTTAAAGCAAACAATAAATTATTAGAATTACAAAGACTAGAGCAAAGAACTAATTATGATATTGAAATGATGGAAGAAACTGGTTTTTGTAAAGGTATAGAAAACTATAGTAGACATTTAGCATTTAGAAAAGAAGGAGAAACTCCTACTACCTTGCTTGATTTCTTTCCTGATGATTATTTAATGGTTATCGATGAATCTCATGTAACTCTTCCACAAGTTCGTGCGATGTATAACGGAGACAGAATGAGAAAAAGTGTCCTTGTTGAATATGGTTTTAGACTTCCAAGTGCACTTGATAATAGACCTTTAAAATTTGATGAATTTGAGAAAAAAATTAATGAAGTTATATATGTATCCGCAACTCCTGGAGATTATGAACTAGAAAAAGTACATAATAAGTTTGCTGAACAAATAATAAGACCTACAGGTTTACTTGATCCAACTATTGAAGTTAAACCATCACAAAATCAAATAGATGACTTAATAGAACAAATACAAAATAGGATAGAAAAAAATGAAAGAACACTTGTTACTACTTTAACAATTAGAATGAGTGAAGAACTTACTAATTATTTAAAAGGTGCGAATATAAAAGTTGCATTCCTTCATAATGAAATTAAAACTTTAGAAAGAATGGAAATAGTTCGTGATTTAAGACTTGGTAAATATGATGTTGTTGTAGGTGTTAACCTTTTAAGAGAAGGAATAGATATACCTGAGGTATCACTTATTGCAATACTAGATGCGGATAAACAAGGTTTCTTAAGAAGTGAAAGAAGTTTAATACAAACTATAGGAAGAGCTGCAAGAAATGCAAGTGGTCACGTAATAATGTATGCTGATACTATTAGTGATGCTATGGAAAAGGCAATTAAAGAAACCGAAAGAAGAAGAACTATTCAAATTGCCTATAATAAAGAACATAATATTACACCAACTACTATAAAGAAAGAAATAAGAGATGTAATTAAAAATACAGATACTAGTAAAAATAAAGAAATTAGTAAAGCATATAATAAAAAAGATAAACAAAAGATGATGGAAAAAATAGAAAAAGAAATGATGGAAGCTGCAAAAGAATTAGATTTCGAAAGAGCTACAGAACTTAGAGATATTTTATTTGAAATGAAAATGGAATAAAAAAATATAGGTATTTATACAAAACCTATATTTTTTTATGTTATTTATTTTTATAAATATACTACATTAAAACAAAGATGAACCCATGTTTCTTTATTTCCAAATAGCATAATATTTACCATTTGTGGCTTTTGTTGTTGTGAATGTTTTGCCTGATACTGTTGCTGTATTCTTTCCTTGATAAACTGAAGCAATATTTGTTACTAATCTACCACTATACATTTTAAATCCTACTGTAGAAGTTGGAGCTTGAATAGCAAAATATTCATCACCATTTGCCACTATTCTAGGATTTTCAGTATTAGTACTACCAGAAGTACCTACAGTAAGTAAATTATTTGTTGTACTATTTAAATTTATACCTGTATGAATTGCAATTATTGATGTTGCGGTTCCTGTTATATTTATCTTACCTGTAGCTTTTGCCTCTTGATTTATTCCAATACAACCTGTAATATATCCACGTTTAACATTCAAGGTTCCGGTATTACCATCAGACATTTTTATCGCCGAAACGCAATTATTTTCATCTTCATTTCCACGAATAATTAATTTATTTGTTTTCTGAGGATCAGCAGAAGTATTGTCTCCAATATTCACTATACCATTATTGAACAAAATTGCGTTCTTACCTATAGAAGGCAATTGAATATTTCCATGAATAAAATTTAATGTACCTCCATTCACTACAATACATGATTTTGATGCACTTGCAAAATATCCATCATTTACTGTTACCGTTCCGCCCGATATATATAATCCATTATTTCCATTTGTCTCTGTAGAAAAGTAATAATCTTTATTTGTATCAGAAGTATTATTAACGATTAATGTACCTCCTGAAGAATATACTCCACTATTTGTTGTACTAACAAAAGTCATTTTATTAATTGTTAATTTTCCCTCATTTTTTAAACCATTACCATTTGTAGAACGATTATAAAATCCATTACCATTCAATATTATATTTTTAGTTGAAGCTACTGAAACGCTCTCATCGATATTTTTAAGCATTTTAATAGATGTTGCTGTATTATTTGTGGCAAAATCAATAGCTTTTTGCAATGTTGTATATCTAAAGCCATTAGATTCTGCAACTGCTTTACTAATATATGCCCAACTATTTGCATCTAATGTTGTCCAACTAGACTTCAATCCATTATTTGCTACTGTTC